>Ga0209172_10000364_pt1 | contig 127876 bp, 131 predicted proteins | sample LarsenN4metaG_FD_184113 | JGI IMG/M metagenome (GOLD analysis project Ga0209172, IMG submission 184113) | Hot spring sediment bacterial and archeal communities from British Columbia, Canada, to study Microbial Dark Matter (Phase II) - Larsen... ... | reverse complement strand
GGCGCTGTGACGAGTGCGGATCCGCCAACACCGGCAGACACGCCCGGAGCTGCTCGCAGGCCAGGCGCTGTGACGAGTGCGGATCCGCCAACACCGGCAGCCACGCCCGGAGCTGCTCGCGGTTCACGGGTGGACCTCGTTGTCGGGCATGTGGAAACCACCCGCGGTCGAGGCGTCATCGTCGCGGTGAGTGCCCCACCGCAAGGAGGGCCGCGTGACGAGTGCGTCAAGCGTGACCGGGAGGGGGCGTCCGTGAGGATCACGTGCCCGCACTGTGGCTCCCTGGCCTATGTGAGCGGTGTATGCGTGGAGAACGGTTGCCGGGACCCGCGCCCCGTGCGCCGACGCCAGCGTGCCATCCGGTCCTGCGCGCACCGTGAGTGGACGCGCGGGCCCCGGCGATACATCGGAGGTGAGTATCGGCGCGCGGACCGCTGCAAGGCCTGCGGCCTGCGGCGCGAGGTTGAAGACGACCAGGAGGACACGCCGGTGGCGGGCAGCGACAGGAGGTCATGAGGGTGGCAAAGAACGTCTTCACGTCGGAGGCGAAGATCCTCGGGGTGAAGCTGAAGACAGGGCCTGAACGCTCCTACGAGCGTCCGCCAGGCAACAAGTTGGAGATCGCGTTCGAGGTGGAGCTCCCGTGGTCGATCCCCATCAACAGCTACAAGCAGTGGCAGGACGATTACCGCGACGGCCCCCCATCGCAGCTCTTACGCCGGCTCACAACACTCGACAACCAGCTGAAGAATCGCGCTGCGCCAAAGAGCGGCGCAGGCAAGAAGGCAGGCAAGAACGCCGCACCCAACAGCGACGTCGAACTGGAGTTGCAGCGCCGCGAGCTGCTCAAGGAGTTGCAGGCGGCCTACGAGAAGTACCAGGCGCGCGTGAAGCGTCACAACGAGCGCGCTGCGGCGGCTGCCAACCACGCCGGGCTCTACATGGCGCTCGGCGGGCAGCTGGTGCGCCTCACGCTCTCGCCGATCCAGCGTGGGTTCGATGGCATGCTGGCCCTCCCCATGCCGGAGGCGATCGAGGACCCCGACGCCTCCGACGACCGCGATGACATCGAGGCTGACGACCGCAACGAATACGACGACGATGGCGGCGATGGCGATGAGGCGTAGTGTCCGGGACCTGCGCACGTCGCTGTGCCACTGCGGCTTTCTGGTGGCGCACCACGCCCTCGACGTCGGCTTGATCATCGCCCAACACGTCGGGCGCGCCCACGCGGAATGGGTCTATACCCAGGCCGAGCTCGAGCGGCGGCGCCTGCTGCAGCAGCTGGCGAAGAGGACGAACTGAAATGCCGCGGCAGTACCAAGCGCCTAACGCCCTCCGCATGGACGCCAACGACGTTATCGCCGGGGAGATGACCGAGGAGCAGTTGCTCCGGAACATCGTCGATGCGGCGCGCAAGCTCGGCTGGGCCGAGTATCACACGCACGACAGCCGCAGCAGCCAGAGCGGCTTTCCGGACCTGGTGCTGGTCCGGAAAGCCGCCCACAACGGCGAGGGTCGCGGGCGGGTGATCTTCGCCGAGCTGAAGCGGCAGAACGGGAAGCTCACGGACGCGCAGCGCTGGTGGTTGGAGGCCCTGGCATCGGTGATGGCCGTGCGCGCCGGCGCCAGGAAGTCAGTCGAGGCGCATGTATGGCGGCCGCGCGACTGGCTGGAGGGCGAAGTGGAAGCGGCGCTGCGATGAGCCGCTGGTGCTGGCTGCGGGCCCACGTGTTCTGCGTCATGGCGTGGTGCGAATGCCGCTGTCACCGCGAGAAGGAGGCAGCATGATCGACGTGTCTCAGCCGGGCATATGCCGGGGATGCGGAACGCGCGTGTACTGGTGCGAGGAACGATCCGGGCGGCGGAATCCATACGACCGGCCCGAGGAGTGCCCCGAATGTCAGGGAGCAGGCTGCGATGTGAGTCTTCGTACCTGCGTGGTGTGCGCTGGAGAAGGCCGGATCCAGACATCTCATTTCGCCACCTGTCCGGAGGCCGCGCGCTTCCGGAGGCTGCGCGGAGGGACGGCGCGATGAACGCGGAGGAGTACGTGGCGGCCCACCCAAAGCGCCACCGCGTCGATCCGTTACTTGGCTTGATGCGGCAGTGTTCGCGCTGCGAGGAGTGGTGGCAGGCGACGCCGGACTTCTTCGTCCGGGGTCACAAGGGTGATCCCCTCGGGCTGCACAGCTGGTGCAAGGCCTGCACCACTGAGTACTCAGCCACGCGTCGGCTCTTCCAGCAGCGGATTGAGCACGCGCATGGCGGCCTGTTGCACCGGCACTTCGTGCGCGTGGCCGACGACGGTGCCATCGAGGAGCACGATCATCGATGACGGCCGGCCGCAGGAAGCGCGATCCTCTCGACCGGTACGACACGCCGCAGGAAGACGTGCAGCGCTTCTTGCGCGCGTGGCTGGCGGAGCTGTCCCCCAACTTATACACGGCCACATGGCGTGTCTGGGAGCCGGCTGCAGGGAGTGGGTCGATAGTGGCCGCGTTGCGCGAGGCGTTGCCCGGGGCCTGGATTATGGGCTCCGACATCGCGCCGCGCGGCGCCGCAGTCGTGCAACTTGACTTTTTCGGCTCCACGATGATCCAGGGGTGGGACCTGATCATCACGAACCCGCCGTACCGTCTCGCGGAGCAGTTTGTGCGGCACGCGCACAAGCTCGTCCGTGATGGCGGATTCGTGGTGATGCTGCTTCGCGCAGCCTTCCTCGAAGCGCGAGCGCGGCGCGCGTTCTGGCAGGAGTTCCCCCCCAGCCAGGTGTTCTTTCTCGAGCGCCGCCCGCGCTTTCGGGGGCCGAACACCGATGGCGGGACGGACACGGCGATGTACGCGTGGTTCGTCTGGCGGCGGCTGCCTCAAGGACCGCGCGCGTTCGAGGGATATCGCATCTGACCAACGGCGGCGGGGCCGGCGGGTACATGAGGACGAATGGAAGGGGTGACTCCTGGATGCCATGCCTACTCTGAATGATCGGGCTGTAGCGGCCGTCTGGGTCGCAACAAGACTAGTCCTCCGGTATCACGAGAAACACGGCGCGGAGGATCCGGATCCGTTTGAGATCGCCGGAGTGCTCCTGCTGATCATGGCGGCGCAGCTGCGCGCTGACCGTGAGTGGGTCGAGACGCTGCTGACTGACCTGGCGGATCAGATCCCCCCCAGGCTTGACCTCCGGAGACTCCTGGACCAGGAATTGGCTCTCGTTGTTGCTGAGAAGGAGTCCGAATGATCCACCTGGTGCGGTCCGCGCTCGTCGTGCCATGACCGCGGAGATCTGGATCTACTGCCGGTTCTGCGACCGAAGCGCGCCGCTAGCGGAGTTTGTGAGGATGTTGCACGAGACGCCGGTGTCGAGCGGTGGCACGGTTGTCGGCTGGGTCGCCGTGCTGCGGCATCGCGAGTGCCGGACGGCGACGGCAGTGCCGGTTCGGGTAGACTGAGGGCGCGGCGCAGGGCGACGCGGACCAAGGTGATTGAGCGGATGCCACCGCAGTTCCGGGGACCCGGGGCGCGGTGGTTTCGTTGTAGCGGAGGGGGTAGATGACGCGACGCGCATTGAGGCCATGCACACGGTCTCCGCACTGTCCGTACGTGCAGCCATGCCCTGTGCATGTAGCTGCTGCACGGCCGGCGCGACCGGAGCGTGTCAGCTGGCCCGCGGCCACCCTCAATCCTCATCGCCTCCGGGGTCGGCGCTGGCAGGCAACACGCCGCCGCATCCTCGAGCGCGATAGTTACCAGTGTCAGCTGCGGATCGCCTGCGCCGGTCGTGTTGTCTCGCTCCGTGAGGGCGTTATCGATCACCGCGTGAACCTTGCCGCTGGTGGAACGAACGACGACGACAATCTGCGCGCGGCCTGTCGGCCATGCAACGACGCCAAGCGCCGGATCGAAGCGCGTGATAGCGCTGTGCTTCGCCGCAATCGGAGGCAGATGCTTGCCGCTGAGGGAGGGGTGGGTGAAAAGTTCGCGCCGCCGCACGGGAACCCGGCTGGCGCCCAAAACCCGCACGGTGTCGAAATTGGCGATCCGAAAATGGTGGCCGGTGCTATGGAGAACGCGCACACGCGCGCGCACACGCGCGCGGACCGTTGAGCGGACGGATGCGAGGTCGGAAGAAAGAACCCACGCGATTGCATGCGATCAAGGGGACTGATCGCGCGGACCGGCACGCCCAGGAGCCGCGGCCGTCGCGTCCGCCGCGACGCCCGGGCTGGCTCGACGGACGCACCCGAGCTGGTCGGCTCTGGCGGGAGCTCGCGGACCTCCTGACAGACATGGGGATCATGACCGCCGCCGACGAGCAGCTGATCGCCTTGGGCGCGGACCGCCTGGCGGACTACGTCCGGGCGAGCCTCTACCTGCGCGAGCACGGTGACACCTACGAGTCCTACGTGATGGTCGACGGCGAAGACGGCGAGCGAGCCGTCGCGCGAAAGATGCGCCGTCCGAACCCGGAAGTGGCCATGAAGCAGGCGGCGTTCAGGGACGTGATGAAGGTGCTCAGCGAGGTCGGCATGACGCCGACCGCGCGGGCGCGTCTGAAGGCCGCGCCGGATCGCGTGCCGGACGAGCTGGAGGACTTCCTCCGGAAAGGTCGGACCGCATGAGCGCCCCCGCTACCGTGCGCCGCCGCCCTCCGTCGCGGCGGACGGATCCCGTCACGGCCTATGCCCGCGATGTCGTGCGCGGAAAGGTCCTCGCTGGCTGGCGGGTCCGCAGGGCGTGCGAGCGCCATCTGCGCGATCTTGATGCAGGCGCGGCGCGGGGGCTGCGGTTCGACGCCGAGATGGCCGAGCGGGCGATCAGCTTTTTCCCCAGGGTCCTGCGCCTGGCGGAGGGTGAGTTCGCCGGCAAGCCGTTCGTCCTGCAGCCGTGGCAGGCATTTATCATCGGCTCCCTGTTCGGCTGGCTGCGCGCGGATGGGACGCGCCGTTTCCGCGAGGCCTACGTGGAGGCGGGGAAAGGCAGCGGCAAGACGCCCCTGGTGGCCGGTACCGGCCTCTACGGGCTCACCGCGGACGGCGAGCCAGGCGCGGAGATCTACAGCGCCGCCACCAAACTCGAGCAGGCGAAGATCCTCTTTGGCGACGCGGAGAAGATGGTCCGCGCGTCCCCGGCGCTGGCCGCGCGCATGACGATCACGGCGAACAATATCGCTTATCTCGCGGCCGGGTCGTTCTTCCGCGCGATTTCGTCCGAGAAGCGCGGGCTGGACGGCCCGCGCGTCCACATGGGGCTCATTGACGAGATCCACGAGCACCCGGACGACGTCGTCGTCGAGAAGATCAAGAAGGGCCGGAAGGGACGGCGGCAGCCGTTGATCTTCATGATCACCAACTCCGGGTACGACCGGCACACTGTGTGCTGGCACTACCACGAGTACGGCGAGAAGGTGCTCACCGGCATCATCGAAAACGATGAGTTCTTCGCCTACATCTGCGGGCTCGACCCGTGCGAGGCATGCTGGAACGGCGGCGCCACGCAGCCGAAGGACGGCTGCCAGGACTGCGACGACTGGCGCGACGAGTCTGTATGGCTGAAGGCGAACCCAAATCTCGGCGTCAGCTTGCCGTGGGACTATCTCCGCCAGGAGGTCTTACAGGCCCAGGAGCTGCCGCACAAGCGCAACATCACCCTGCGGCTGAACTTTTGCATCTGGACCGAACAGGCGTCGCTGTGGCTCCCGCTCGACAAGTGGGACGCCGGCGCGGCCGAAGGGATCTGGGATGATGCCGGCGCCATGTACGTGGAGCGGCTGCAGGGCCGGAGCTGTTACGGCGGCCTCGATCTTTCGAGCAAAATCGACCTGACGGCCTTCGTGCTGCGCTTCGCGCCGGACGAGGAGGGCAAGGTCGACGTCCTCGAATGGTTCTGGTGCCCGGAGGAGACGATCGCGCAGCGCGCGCAGCGGGACCAGGCGCCGTACGACCAGTGGGTGCGCGACGGATGGCTGTACGCCACGCCGGGGCCGGTGGTCGATTACGATGCCGTACGGTCGTTCGTGGAAGCGGTCAGCGCGTACTACCAGGTCGAGGAGATCGGTTTCGACCCGTGGAACGCCACGCAGATCGCGACGCAATTGATAGAGCGCGGCGCCCGTATGATCGAGGTGCGTCAGGGGTATTACTCGCTGTCGGAAGCATCGAAGGCATGGGAGGCGCTGATCGTCTCAGGGCGGGAGCGGCACCGCAATCATCCGGTGATGCGATGGATGATCTCCAACCTTTCGCGCGAGGAGGATCCCGCGGGGAACATCAAGCCGTCGAAGGCGCGCAGCCGCGACCGCATCGACGGCCCCGTCGCCCGGATCATCGCCGAAACGCGCGCGATGGTCGCGACGGCGGCCAAGCCACGGGGGATTTCGGTGTACATACCTGGCGGGGGGGCATGACGCAGGAGGCTGCATGGCGATCGTGAAGGCGATCAGGCGCGGGGCGGCCGCCGCCGGCGGGGTGCTCGACGCGGAGGACCGCGCAGTGCTGGGCCAGCTGATCGTGTGGGCGCTGCTGATCGCCTTCATCGCGATAGTCATGGCTTTCAGCGCCGGGGCGGCGGTCCTCGTCTTTCGAACGACGACAGGGCTGTAGGAGGGAAGCCGACATGGGGCTGGTCGCCAAGTCTGTAAAAAATGCGTTCACGATCACCGGGCGGAGCGCACCGTTCCCGGCCTTTAGCGGTACGACCGGGCAGATCCTGCATTACGGAGGGGCGCTCACCAAGTCCGGGCAGCAGGTCGACGAGCAGGGCGCGTTGCGCGTGGCGGCGATCTGGATCGCCAACACCATTCTGGCCGACGAGATCGCCTCGTTGGTCATGCGCTTGGTGCTCAAGGACGACCGCGATCGCGTGCCGCAGCAGCCGATGGCGGCGCGGGCGCTCTGGAGTGACAACCCGAACCCGGACCAAACCCGCTTCGGCGTCGAGGCCACAGAGACGTTGAGCATGTGCCTGTGGGGTGCGTCCTACTCGTACCTGGGGTGGACGCGCTCAGGCGAGCTGGGCGTCCGCTGGCCGCTCGACCCGAGCGGCGTCACGCTCGAGCGGACCGCGTACGGCGGCATCCGGCTACAAGCTCGCGGCCAGGGCGAGCTCGTGAACGAGCCGGACGAGCGTCCGCAGTTTGAGTACGTGCCGCTGTACACACTACCGGGCCAGCTGACGCCGGTATCCCCCGTCCGCATGGCCGCCGAGCTTGCCGGGCTGGCGCTCGCCTATGACGAGACGGCGGCCCGCCTGATGGGGCGCGGGATGAACCCGAGCGCCATCCTGACCTCGGGCGAGTACGTCGATCCGACGAACGCCGAGGAGATATCCAAGCGACTGGAAGGACTCTACGGCGGCACCGGCAACGCCGGGAAGGTCGCCGTGCTGGGGGGTAAAGACCTCAAGTTGGAGCGGATGACGATGAGCCTGGCGGACGCCGAGTTCGTGCGGCAAAACGATCGCGTCTTTCAGACGCTGCTGGCGATGTGGCGCGTGCCGCCGACGGTGGCCGGCATGGTCGATAAGCCGTCGACATGGGGCACGGGCGTGGCCGAGTTCTCCCGCGGCCTCGAACGTTTCACGCTCCGGCCGATCGTGCAGCGGCGACAGGCCGCGCACCAGAAGTACATCACCAGCTGGATCGACCCTGACCTGCAGGTGAAGTACATCTTCGACTCGTTACTGTCGGCATCGCCGAAAGAGCGCACGGATATCCAGGTCAAGCAGCTCATGGCGGGCATGACATCGCGCGAGCGGGTGCTCGCGCAGAACGACGAGGCTCCGTTTGCGGACGATGAGACCGTCTTCACGCAGCTAGCGCTGGCTGAGGAGGAAGACCGGCGGCTCGCCCGCCTGGCGCGGCAGGCGGATGCCTACGCCGCGCTCATCAGGGCGGGCGTGGAGCCCGATTCCGCGGCTGAGGCGACCGGGTTTGACCCCTCAGAGCTGCGTCACATCGGCGCCCTGCCCGTCACTGTGGCGGAGGATGCGTGAGCGAGGTCAGCACGGCTGCCTGCTGGCGGTGCAAGCGCAAGCTGTTTGAACTACGGCTTGCCGTCCGCATCACGCTGCCGCCGGGCGTCGTCGTGGAGCTCCCATGCGCTCGCTGTCGCGCGATGAATGCGGTCTCACTTGACAGGCTCCCCAGGGGGGTCGTAGCATTTGACAGGCTCCCCAGGGGGGTCGTAGCATTCGCCTAACCGAATAGCCGGAGATCGAGCGCCCCGCGACATCGAGCGCCCCTACTGTCGCAGCAGGGGCGCTTTTATTTGGACATCGAGACGCTGGCATCGCTCAAGCCGTACAACCGCGGCGCGCGCAAACAGCGCGAATGGTTCAGCGTGCGCAATCTGGCGACCGGCGAGGCCGAAGTGTTCATCTATGACTTCATCGGCTTCGACCCGTGGCTTGGAGGCGTTGCCGCGAAGGACTTCGTCGCCCAACTGCGGCGTACCGCCGCGCAAAAGATCCTGCTGCGTATCAACAGCCCCGGCGGCGACATCGCCGAGGCGGTGACGATCCGCAATGCGCTGATCGAGCATCCCGCCAGCATCGAGACTCACATTGACGGACTGGCGGCGTCCTCTGCCTCATGGGTGGGGCTCGCCGCCGAGAAGGTGATCATGTCGCCCCATGCGACGCTGATGATCCACGAGCCGTGGAACATCGTGATGGGCGACGCGCAGGCGATGCGCAAGGAGGCAGACGTCCTCGACAAGTTTGGCGACGAGATCGCCAGCATGCTCGTCGAGAAGGCCGGCGGCACGCGCGAGGAGTGGCGCGACCGCATGCGCGAGGAGACCTGGTACTCGGACCAGGAGGCCGTCGATGCCGGTCTGGCCGACGAGATCGCCGGCGCGCCTGCGGAGAGCGCGGAGAACCGCTACGACGCCGCCATCCTCGCGCTCTACCGACGCACGCCGTCGCACCTGACGGAGGGTGCAGCACATCCGTCGCCGTTGCAGCAGCAAGAAGCAGGCCCGCACCCCGAACTGGTGCAGGCCGCGCTGGAGCACTATCGGGAGCAGTCACGCCGGTTGGGCGTGGCCGTGTAGGAGGGGAACATGCCGTTCGCGATCAACATCGAGCGTGACGAAGACATCGCCGCGCTGACGGCCAACGACATCGAGAGAGCGATCGACGAGCGCAATCAGTCGCTGCACGAAATCTTCGCGCAGGCGGGCGCCAATCTCGACCACACGAAGGTGACCGCCGTCTCAGTGAGGGACGGCGCCGAGCTGGCGCAACAGATCCGCCACCGCAACGAGGAGATCACCAAGCTCGCCAAGCGCCGCGACGAGCTGGCCGAGATCGAGAAGATCCGGCGTCAGACCGAAGAGCGGCGCAACGAGCCGTCCGGTCCGGACCCGCGGCAGTTCGCGCCGGGCTCCGGACCGTCGCCGACGCAGCCGGTCCGGCAGATGCAGAACCTCGGCCACCTGGTCACGCGCAACGAGAGGTACGCCGCCTGGGCGCAGGAGGGCGCGCCCTCCGGGACGGGTCTGAGCTTCTCGTTCGACAAGATGCGCCCCTCCGACGTCCTCGCCTCGGCCGCGTACGTGCGCACGCTGCGCAACACGCTATTCGAGACGACGGCCGGGTGGGCGCCGGAGTCGATCCGTGTGCCTGGACTCGTCGTCGAAGCCGTCACGCGGCCGCTGCAGCTCCTCGACATCATCCCTCTCGCGGAGACGTCGATGGAGAAGGTCGTGTACATGGAGGAGACGACGCGCACGCACGCGGCCGCGGAAAAGGCGGAGGGGGCGGCGTACGCCGAGTCGACCTTCGTCCTGACGGAGAAGGAGTCGAGCGTGCGCAAGATCACCGACTCCATCCCGGTCACGGACGAGCAGCTGGCCGACGTCGCGCAGGTTGAGAGCTATCTGAATTCGCGCCTCGTCTTCGGGCTCAGGCAGCGTCTGGACTCGCAGGTACTCGTCGGCAACGGCACGGCGCCGAACCTGCGCGGCATCAAGAACGTCGCCGGCATCCAGACGCAGGCGCTGGGCGGGGACAACCGGCCAGACGCCTTCTTCAAGGCGATGACGAAGATTCGCGTCACCGGACGGGCGATGCCGACGCACCACCTGGTCCACCCGGATGACTGGCAGGAGATCCGCCTGCTGAAGACGACGGACGGCGCTTACCTCTGGGGACCGCCGTCCGAGGCGGGCCCGGAACGGATGTGGGGGCTGCCGGTGGTCCAGCAGGACGCCGACGCCGCGGGCACAGGCTATGTGGGCTCGTTCCAGCCGGCGTGGATCAGCTTGTTCGAGCGCGCCGGCGTCGACGTCCAGGTCGGATTCATCGGCGACCAGTTCGTGCAGGGCAAGCGCACGATTCGCGCGGACATGCGGTTCGCGTTCGTCGTGTTCCGCCCGGCGGCGTTCTGCACGGTCACGGGCATCTAGGAGCTACGGGGCGACGCGTGGCCGGCGACGGCCGGCCACGCGGGCCAGGAGGACAATCATGCCGCTCGAGAGCGATCCGGTACCTGGGCAGACGAGTATCGCGGCGCCCGCGCGGATCCTGAAGCGTGACGTCGTGGTCAGCTCGGCCGAGCTGCTCGCGCTGAACGCCACGCCGAAGGAGATCGTGCCCGCGCCGGGTGCGGGGCTGGCGCTCGTCTTCGAAGGCGCCGTTATCCACAAGCCGGCGGGGACCGCGTACGGCGGCATCGCGGCGGGTGAGGACCTGTCGGTGAAGTACACGAACGGCGCCGGGCTCGAGGTCGCGCAGTGTGAGACGACAGGGTTCCTGGACCAGGCGACAGACCAAACGCGATATGTCCGGCCGCACACTGCAGCCTCGCTCAACAGCGCGTTAGTGCCCACGGCTAACGCGGCGCTCGTGCTGCACATGCTTGTCGGTGAGATCACGTCCGGTGATTCCCCGTTGCACGTGCGGTTCTTCTTCCGCGTGGTGCCGGCATCCGGGTTCGCATAGGGAGGAATCAACCATGGGTGATGGCCTGAGGATCGAGACGCTTCGCCGGCCGGCCGAAGGTGGCATCTACACCTCGCCGGCGCGGCTGTTCCTGACGGCAGACCGCAGCCGGGTGGTCGCGGAGGACGACCCTGAAGCGGCATGGCTACTTGTCGGCGAGGGGTGCGAGCTGCCCGCCGAAGAGGCCGCGCGCTACGGGCTCGTGGCGGAGGAGCGGACACCGCCCGCAGCGGCGGCGCCGCCGACGGAGGAGAAGTCCAAGAAGGGCAAGAAGTAGGCGGGCGATGCGAGATGGCCGAGGACCACGAGCACGACTGCGTACATGTCGATGACCGAGAGCGAGGGTAGTAGCCATCCCGATCACCGACGCCTATGCAACGGCCGCGGAGTACCGCACGGCGATCAGCCACTCGGACACGTCGCAGGACGCTGACATCCTGCAGGACCTGACGGCCGTCACGCGCTATCTGGAGCGCAAGCTCGGGCGCACGTTCAATCGCGACGCCGCGCCGACGGCCCGGGTCTACATGCCACTGATGCGGGATGCGGTCATCTACGTCGAGGATCTGGTGAGCGCCGCAACGATCAAAATCGACGAGGATCAGGACGGGGACTTCAGCGATGAGACGGCGCTCGCGGCGAGTGACTACGAGCTGATCCCGCGCAGCGCGCCGTACGGTTCAGAGCCGCGGCCATACACGGCGATCGAGCTGACCACCTGGGGTACGAAGGGCTGCTTCGTCCCGGGGGCGCGCGTCGAGGTGACGGGTGTGCATGGCTGGCCGTCCGTACCGGCGGCGATCAAGCGCGCCTGCATTCAGCTGACGGCGATCCTGCGGTTGGACTCGCCGCGGGCGCAGCGCCAGGTGACCGACCTCGGCCAGGTCGTCGAGATGAGCCCGCAGGGCGCGGGAATCGTGCGCGACCTGATCCGCGAGGGGTACCGAAGGGTGGTGATCTAATGGCAGCGCGGTTCGACGTCGAGGTACAGGCGCGTGGAGCGCTGCGCTATTACGAATTCCTCGACCAGCGCGCCCGCGCGGCGTTGCGGGAAGACCTCATCGACCATCTGAACACACGCTTCGTGCGTCAGGGAAAGGGGCTGGGAGCGCAGCGCAATATCGTGGTACGGATAGTCCGGGTGCTGCCCGGTCCCAATCCCGAGGTGACGCTCGACATGAGTTCCTCGCGCATCCCGCCGCGCACGACCGGCAATGCCTGGATTGGCAAGTCGATCGCCATCACGAAATCCATGGCGCCCAGGGTGCTCAGGAAGGCCTTGCTGCGGATGGTGGGGGCAGCATGACAACGTGGTCCGCCGCGCGCGACGCCATCGCCGCCATTCTCGACAGCGTGGCGATCACCGTGCCGGTCGCCACGAGCATCAAGCGTGTCTACACGTATCGAACGGGGGCCGAGACAGAGTTCCCGTGCGTCGTGATCTCAAGCCCGCCGGCGAAGCGCGTGGAGCGCGGCCCGGGAGGATACCGCGCCAAGACGTACGACGTCGATCTGCATCTCATGGTGCGCGACGCTGAGATCGCGCGCGCGGCGGACATCCTGGATGCGTTCGAGGAGGCGATCATCGATGCCTTCGACAATGCTGTGGCGCTCAATTTTGCCGCCAGTGGCTACATGCTGCTGAGCGGGCCGGATTGGATCGCGGTCGGCGAGCCCGCGCCGCGGCAAGGCTCGGCGATACCCGTGAGCAGCGCGCACGGCGTACTGACGCTCCGGGCGACCGAAGCAAAGAATTACATCGGATGAGGAGGTCGAGATGGCGCTGAGGTACCGCTACGTGGGCGAGGGGGCGTTCCTGCCGGGCGTCCCGGCGCGGGATATCACTGATGAGGATATGTCCGAGCTGGAGGATCCGGCGCGGGCGATCCTCGCGGAACACATGCAGCTCGAAGAGGGCCGCATCTATGAAGCCGTCGTCAACCCGTCGAGGGGGAGGCCAGGGCCTGCCGGTCTCCCCGTCTCGACGGGGCCGGGCCGGCCCAGCGAGGAGGAGTAACCCATGCCGTCAGGCGTCCGGGATCTTGGTATTACCCAACTGGGCCGTGAGACGACGAAGGGGACCGCCGTAGCGGCGACGACACGCTGGGTCGGGCTCACCACCTTCGACCCCGAGGAGCCGCGCCTGTACCCGCAGATTCAGAACGGTCTGCTGTTGCAGAACAAGGCGAGCGCGCCTATCGCCAAGAAGATGACGCGCTTCACGCTCGAGGCGGATCTGACCTTCGAGCAGTTACTGCACGTCCTGAACATGTGCGTCATGGGGCTGACGACCGGTACGGGTGCTGGTGCAGATAAGACGTGGACGTTCAATCCGTCGTTCGCGGCGGACCCGGGTTTGAATTCATTCACCATCCAGAAGCGATTGACGGATGGCTCCACAAACTGGGACGAACGCATCGCCTACGCGATGGGGTCATCGTTGGAGATCGGCGGTGCGATCGGCGAGAACGCGAAGCTCTCGATGGAGGGCTTCGGACGGCCGATCGAGCTGGCCACCGCGATCACCCCGGCGATCGCGGTGCCGACCGTGAACTTCGTGCCGGTCAGCCTGTTCAAGGTCTACATCGACGACACGTTTGCCGGGCTGGGCACGACGCAGATCCTTGGGAGCCTGCACGGATTCCGCCTCCGGTTCGACGCGATGGCGCAGCCGAAGGATTACATCGACGGCCGGCCCGACCTTTCGTTTTCGAGCCACGGCGTCAAGGCCGCCTACTTCACGCTTGAGTTGCAGGGAGAGTTCCAGGCGCAGATCGAGACCGAACGGACGAAGGCGCGCTCGGCGAGCAAGCGCTACGTCCGCCTGGAGGCTGTCGGTCCGGCGCTGGGGGGCTCAAACTACAAGATCACGATAGACCTGTGCTGCGGATACGAGCAGGGGGTCTTCGATTCGAACGGCGAGCGCGAGGGCAATGATGCCGTGACGCTCTCGCTCGTACAGGATTACGATCCGACGCCGCCGCTCGCCGCCAAGTTCACGGTGGTGAACGCGCTGAGCAGTCTGCCATAATGGGGCTAGCGCACTGTGGCGGGATGCTGCCGGGGGCACGCACCTCGCCACCAGGACCGCCGCCGGGCGTGCCCGCCGCAGTGCTGGCCAGGAATCGGATGCTCGACCTTGCGTGTCCGGTCTGTGGAACCCTGGTGCTGCGTATCGACACCGGGTCCGGGATGGCGCGCGTTGACCCCCCCATCGTCTTCGCGGCGCGGTGCCGCAACCGGCGGCCGGGAGCCTGTCGGCGACCGCTGATCACGTGGGAAGTGACGTACCGCGGCCGGGTCGCTGTGCGCAGGCTTGACAGCCTCGCGACGGCGGCGGTAGCATCGCCATAGCTCTTTCTGTCACCGACTGCGTGACTCGCCCGAGCGATCGGCGAGTCACGTTTTTGTTGCGCTGGGAGACAGAACATGAGCGAACTGCAATTTTCTTCTGACTTCTTCGACGACGGTTCCGAGATCGCCAGGATCACGTTTTCGGGCGGTGCTTGGGTTGACGTGCGCAAGCACCTGACGGTGGCTGAGCGCAACGAGATGATGCAGGAGGCGCGGCGCCTGCACTCGCGCCGCGAGATCGATCCCAGGACCCGTCAGGGCAACGTCGTCCAGATCCAGGAGTTCGATCTGGTGGCGATGCGCATGGCGTTGCTCAAGGCGATCATCGTCGCCTGGTCGTCATCGCGGCCGGTGAATGACGAGAACATCGCGGCGATGCCGGAGCCCATGGCGGTGCGCATCCAGGCGCAGTACGACCGCTGGAACCCGGAAGAGGACAGCGAGGAGGGAAAAGCCTCCGCGCCCGCCTCCGCGGCCACTTCGGTGTCGGGCGCGGGCGTCTTCCCGATGAGCTCGGTTGGATAGCCGAGGCGCGGGGGCTGCGGCGGGATGGCATCATTGCGGGCCTTTATCCGAACTACGGCGACATTCCCGAGCATCGGCTGGTGCAGTGGCGCATCTATGCAGAGGAGCGCGGTAAAGCGGAGCTGGAGGCTGAGCGGGAAGCGGAACGTAAACGCCGTCGGCGTTGAGCGCGGAAGAGGCGGCTAGGTGGCGCTCACCAAGCAGGAGGTCCAGCTCCTCATCCGCGCTCAGGCGGATATCGAACGCGCTCGGCGCGAGATCAATGGTTTCTTGCGCGGACTTCCGAAAGAGGCGGCCGCCGCCGGCGCAGCTTCCAGCGCTGCGCTGTCAAGGTCGTTCAGCGGCGTCGGCTCAAGCCTCACGGCTGCCGGCCAGTCCCTCTCCCTCGGGCTCACGCTCCCCATCGTCGGCGCCGGCGTTGCCATCGCGAAGCTCTCCAACGACTTCGATCAGAGCATGTCACTGATCCGGGGACTGGTGGGCGCGAGCGCTGAACAGGTTGCCGCGTGGCGCGAGGAGATCCTCGCGCTTGCGCCAGAAGTGGTGAAGAGTCCCAAGGAGCTCGCGGACGCGCTCTACTTTGTCGCGTCGGCGGGGGTGGACGCCGAGCAGGCGATGAGCGTCGTCGAGGCCTCGGCGAAGGCGGCGACGGCTGGGCTCGGCGATACGCAGGTAATCGCGAACGCTGTGACATCGGTCATGAACGCCTACGGCGCATCCAACATTAGCGCCGCCGAGGCCACCTCGATTCTCGTGGCGACGGTGCGGGAGGGGAAGGCCGAGGCACCGGAGCTGGCCGCGGCCATTGGCCGCGTGATCCCGATCGCCGCGCAGATGGGCGTGTCCTTCGATCAGGTGGGCGGCGCGCTTGCGGCGATGACCCAGCTGGGGCTGGACACGGATGAGGCTGTGACCGCGCTCCGAGGCGTCCTCACGCAGATTCTCAGTCCTACCGCTGAAGCGAAAGAAGCGCTCAAGGAATATGGCCTGACGGCGGAAGGCCTGCGCATGCAGGTGCAGGACGAAGGGCTGCTGGCGGCACTCACCACGCTGAGCACGACGTTTGGCGGTAACAGCGAGGCGCTGAGCAAGGTCTTCCCCGAGATTCGTGGGCTCGTCGGTTTTCTCAGCATCATGGGTGAGAACGCGGGTACTGCGCAGCAGATTTTTGCGGACCTTGCGGCGACGACGGAGCAGGACCTCGCAAGCGCGTTCGACGCGGCGACGCAACGCGCTGATCACGGATTCCGGCAAGCGCTCATTGAGCTTCAGGTTGCGGCGATCCGGTTGGGTGATACGCTCGCGCCGATCATCATGGATGTCATCATCCCCGCAATCGATGCCGGTGTTGTAGTGGTCGAGCAGCTGGTCGCGCAATTCTCGGCGCTGCCCGGCCCGGTGCAAGGCGGCATTGTTGCCTTTGTGGCGCTCATGGCGTTGCTAGGACCGCTGCTGATGGTGCTGGGCTCAGTAGCGAGCGGCATCGGCGCGCTGATCACCTTGGCCCCGCTGCTCGGCGCGGCGTTCACGCTGGCGACCGGCCCGGTCGGGCTGTTGGTGATCGCATTGGCCGGAGTGACGGCTGCGGCGTTCCTGATGTGGAAGAACTGGGATAGCATCTGGCCCCGCCTGAAAGAAGCGCCGGTCGCGATTTTCAACTGGCTCCGAGACAACTGGCTGAACGCGCTCATCTTTCTGTTCGTTCCAGGCGGGCCGCTCATCGTGCTCTTCAAGAACTGGGATAGCATCTGGCGCATGATGCCGGGGCCGGTGCAGACCGCTATGAACGCCGTGGCGGGCATCGTTGAGGCGATCGTGAACGGCATCGTGGCGACGTTCGAGCGGGGCGTCAACCTCGTCATCTCCGCGATCAACGACATCCTGGCCGCGGCGCGGAAGGTGGACAACATGCTGCCTGAGGCGCTCTCGCCATGGGACGTGCCGGGCGACATCAGCCCCATCAGCATCGAACGAGTCAACTTTACGAACCGCAGCGCGGGACCAGGGTTCGGCGGCGCGCTGCGCGAGGTGTTCACCGCAGCAAGCGACGGGCTGGCGACGCTGCGTGGCGCCAGCCTCGGCGCGTCGGAGGGACTAGGCGCGCTCAATCCCCAGCTCGGTGGCGGCGGCGGTGGCGGGGGCGCGGGGGGTGCCGGTGGTGGCGGGGGTGGCCTCGCCGCTAACAGCCTGGCCGCCGCAGACGGCCTCGCGGCGCTCAACGGCGCCTTTCAGGACTGGCTCCTGCTCAACCCGGGCGGCACGATTGAGGAGTTCGTGGCGCGGCTGGAGCTCGCGCAGGAAGGCCTGCTCGGGGCAGGCAGTGGCGCGCAACAGGCGGCGGCGGATGCCTTCCGTGCCCGGGTGGAGCTGCATAAGCTCGCGCTCGTCCTCGGGGAACGTGGGATCAGCGCGGAGGCGTTCATCGCCCAGCAGTTCCTGACCCGCGTGCGTGACAACTTCGCGGACGCGGGCGTCGCGATCAACGATGGGCTTCTTCACATCCTGAGCGCGGCGCGGGACTTCTCGGTGGACATGATCCGAATCGCGAATGCACTGCTCGAGCGAGGCCGTGACCTTGCGCGTGCGCGGGGCGAGCCGATCAACTCCGTCGCGTTCCTCAACGTCGATCTGCCGGGCGGCGACCGCATATCGATTGGCGGCAACCTGACGGACGAAGGGTTGCGGCGCATCGAGGAGCGGCACGGCGTCGATATCCCTGACGAGGCGATCACACGCCACGAGCCATCGCCACGCATCCCGCGCGGGTTCAGCAGCTCGCAGCAGCAGATGGTCGTGAACAACTACGCGCCGATCACCGTGCATACGCAACTGGGAGTAGAGGACGCACTGAACCAGATCGGTGACCAGCTGAGGTGACGTGATGGCCGGCTACCGGATGAAGGTGCTTTCGTTCGATGGCGACGCTGCGATCGCCGAGGGCGGCGCCGACTACAACGCTTACTTCGAGGCGGACGGTGACCCGCTCGCCACGTACGAGCAGGACCCGGTAGTGGCCGAGGTGGCGCGCGACCATCCGCGGTATGTTCGCGCGCAGCCGAGGGCAAAGCTCCTCGGCATGACGATCGAGCTGCGCAACCTCGACCAGGCGAAGATCGACGCCCTCAAGCAGAAGTTCACGCAGCGAGATGACACAGAGAAATATCTCGTCGTAGAGGACGGCAGCGGCACGCAGCGGCGTCTGGCGGTCGCCGTGCTCGGGCTTGTCACCAAGGAGCCCCCGGCGGTGTTCACGGCGGTGCTGTTTGCCGCCAGGGCGGTCTGGGAATCGATCGCCGAGACCGACGGGACGAAGACGGTAACGGCGTCGCCGACGTCATTCACGACCACGCCCGATGGCGGCGATGCGACGGCGCCGACGAACAGCGGGAGCAACATCGTCCGTCCGCGCGTGACGATCACCCCGCAGGCGTACAAAAACGTCAACAACAGCCCCCGCTACATGCGCCATGTGGCCATCGCAAACCGGTCCCCGCTCGCGCTCAATGATGCGTTTGGCAACGGGTGGCCTGTCGACATCACGAATGGGGGATGGGATGTGGACAGCCTGATCAACGCATCGCCGCCGCGCCTGCATCCGCAGGGCTACGACGTGCGTGTGCTCGTCGACGGGATCGAGGTCGAGCGGTATCTGTCCAACTGGGGAGCTGGGTTCTGGAACGACGCCGGCGATCCCCCCTCCACGAATCCCGGCAATCCGTTCTCGACGTTCGACACGTTTCTGCCGGGTGCCGCCTGGCACGGGCAGGCCTTCATGTTCCCAGGCTGCTCAGAAAAGGAACAGCTCACCGTCGCCTCCGTCCGCCTTTGGTTGCGCAAGGTGGGCGCGCCGACGGGCAACCTGAACATCGAGATCTGCGCCGACAACGGCAACAAGCCGGGCACGGTGCTGCACACGGCGCAGTCGCTGGATGTCTCGACGCTAACTACATCGTTCGCAGAGCGGACGCTCACCTTCGCGGCGGCGCCGGTGCTCACAGCCAAGACAAAGTACTGGCTGGTCATCAAGCCGCCGACCGGCGGGACGCACAACAGCACGAACTACGTGGAGATGCTCGGCGAGGTGGGGCAGTACGAGGGGGACTATTTCGCGGCGCACTCACATGACGGCGGCACGACCTGGTACGTGGGCGTATCGCTCCTGGCCCTGTTCGGCTCAACCGAGCATTCGGCGATGGCCGGGATCACAAACATCAGATTCAAGGTACTGGTCAGCGGTGACGCGAAGATCTGGGTTCCGGCTCCGCTGGCGTCAGGCGTAAGATTGACGCTGGCGCAACAGATGAACGAATCCTCGTCGTCGGTCATCATCGCTGAGCATGAGGGGCATGTCAGGCTACCTGACGCGGGGTGGCTGCTGATCGATACCGAGTGGATACGATACCGCACGAAGACGGGGACGCGGGCACTCGCCTCATTGCTTCGGGGATGTGGCGGCACAACCGCGGCCGCCCACCTGGCCGGCGCCGCCATCCACGCGGTCGATCACATGGTCCAGGTGGTGTATGGCCAGGAGGCTGGCAACGCGAAGCCCGAGACGGAGCCGGACGAGCTGGCGCCTGCGATTGATGGTGTGGCGAGCACCAATACGGAGCATCGCTGGATCGGGCCGTTCCTCTGCCCCGGCGAGGAGACGCGGTCTGGCGCTTGGCTGACCGAGTTTGACGACGGAGTGGACCTAGCGTCGAGCGTGTCGATCGACGCTGACCCGGCGGCGGATCTTGTGGAAATCACGTTTGAGGATGACCGCGCGGGCAGCACGTTCATGCAGCGTAACGTAGCGGCGCAGGTGTTCCCGCCCGGCATCAAGCGCACGGCGTCGGCAATCAGCTTCAAGGCGACGATCCCTGATGAGCTGGTCCTGGAGGTGCTGGGCACCAACGGTGGCGGCGTCGAATCTGTGCTCCAGACGTTCCGGTCAGCGGACACGCCATCGCCGTTGACGACGCTGGGCATCGACCTCACGAACGTCGACCAGATGTACCGGCTCCGGCTCCGGGCGCGGCACAAGGTGATCACGGGCGCGAACGCATCCGGCGGCACGGCTATCGCCGTGGCGAGCGGGTCGCCAAAGGCGATGCTGTTCACCCTTGAGGCGGCGAGCGTGATCGAGGCGATCGCCTTCCGCGTTGCCGAGGGGAGCACGGCCCCGACGCAGAGCCTGAACATCGATCTCTACCGGGTCAACGACGACGACGAGCAGTCCGTGGATACGTCGGTGAAGCTGATGCCGACGCAGACGATCACGCCTGCGGAGACCACGACGGCGTACGCGACCATTTCCAAGACGGTGGCGAGCGCGGTGCGGCTCGACGCGGGCGTCTACGCCTTCACCTTCACCACGGCTGACACGGCGGGGTACCTGCTCCAGGCATCGGACGGGTCGGTGTACCCGAACGGTGAGGCGCGGCAGGGGGGACAGATCGTGCTGTCGATATCCGCCGATTACGACGCCGACGCGACGGCGGGTGGGACGCTCGATGAGGTGGGCACGACGCTGGTCATCGGGTCCCCATCGTCACCGAATCAGGAGCGGGCGGCGATCCGCTTCCCGCTGTCGTCATTGCCCGCGAACGCCAGCGTGGGGAGCGTCGCGTTCTCGTTTGAGGTGATGAAGACGGCCCCCAGTCATGTGATCCACGTGGGCGCCTACGGCACGGTGGGCGATCAGCCGGGGCAGGCCGACCCCGACGCCGACAGCGGGGCCGACCTGTATACGTCGTGCCGTCTCAACCCGATGCCGTCCTACGGGTTCCTGAACGCCGAGATCGAGAGCACGGGGGTCAAGACCGCATCGCTCGGCGGCACGGTGGTAGCTGACCTGACGGCGGCGAACGCGGCGGGCGGGGATCGGTTCTCACTGGCCTTGTTCATGACCGGCAGCGGGAGCGACACAGCGGAGATCGCGGCCATCGAGCACGCATCGGCGCAGGAGCCGCGGCTGATCGTCACGTACACGCCGTCCGCGACGGCGAGCTACACCACGCGGATCCCGCAGGATATCTGGTTCCGCGTGTTCGGCACGCCGACGCAGGGCGATACGCCCGTCGGCTCCGGCAACCAGCTGATCATCGACGAAATCGTGATCAAGCTCGACGACGCGACCCCGCGCACGCCATTGGTCGTCTTTCAACAGGCCGATCAGGATTGCTACTACCTGCAGGGCACGCTGGAGAATGTGACCACCGGGCAGAGTGTCACACTCCGCGCGCCGTTGCAGATCGGGGATGAGCTGGATATCGACTTCGCGACGATGGCGGTGACGCTCTCCGACGATGATCTTGCCGACACGGCACAGCCAAACGCCATAGGGGCCGTCAGCGATCTGGGGAATGCGTTTAGCCTCATGCCGGGGTCAAACACGCTGCGCTGGACCGAGGGCGGCGTCACGGATACGGATATCCGCCTCCGGTACCGGGACGAGTGGCTATGAGTCTGATCGTCAGCGTCTACGCTCCCACCTGGCCATTCCGGCGGCGTCGGGTGTTGCGTTCCGTTGAAGGCGTCGCATATGCGTTTGAGCTGATGCGCTATGGATCATTCGAGTTCTCACTGCCGTCACCCGATGCGGATGGCATAGAGGCTGGCGACCTCATCGGCATACAGTCGTCGCGGGGTGTGCCGGACTTCGGAGGCGGCATCGACCAGGTAAAGGCGGGGGCGGGGGCGTACACCGAGATTGCCGGTCGGGAGCTGGCCAAGATCCTTGACGATCGGCTTGTCGCGCAGCAACGGACTTTTGCGCCGGCAGCGGGTGGCGACGTAGCGCGCGAACTGGTGCGCCGTGTGTCCGGCCGCAACCCGACGGGCATCATCGCGTTGCCGACGGGCGCGTCCGCCCCGATCGTCTCGTCGTTCACCACACGATCCGAAAGCGTCCTTGACGGCCTCGATCACATCGCCGCCCTTACCGGGTGGGAATGGGAGATCCGCTACACAGCGGACGTTCGTCTGACGGCGCGCTTCATCTGGACACGTCGGGTCGGCGTCGACCTGCGTAACCGTGTCCGTTTTGGGCCGAGCGTACTGGCCGAGTACGAATACGAGTTCGACGCATTGGCGCAGCGCCAGCTCGTCCAGATCGTCGGGTCGACGGGCGAGTACGGCGGACGGCCATCGGCGGCCGCCGTGATCGACGCGCCGGTGACGCTTCAGGATCTCTCGACGATCCAGCTGCCGATCCGATCGCGCCGACGCCAGCGGCGCGGGGTCTATACGTCGCGGGAGGATGCGATTCTTGAGGCGTCGCTGCCGGACGGGCTCAGCGTGCAGCGCCGGGCGACGGAGGATATCTCCCTTGTCATCGCAGGGCAGGAGACGCTGACCATCTCCGTGAGCGCGCAGGCCAATTGGTCCCGGCTGCGTGTGGGCAACGTGGTCACGATCGCGCTTCCGCGCGTGCAGGCAGGGGGGGATTTCGTACGCCCGTTCCGCATCCAGGCTATGCAACCGGACGATGAGGCCGGTATGTGCCGCCTGACCGGCAAGGTGCTGGTATGAGACGGCAGCCACCCGACCTGATTCGCGGCGCACGGGAGCGGCTCACCAGGTCGGGAGTCATCGTGCGCCAGCAAGAGACGCAACGCCGCCTGGGCCAGCTGGAGCGGGCTGGCACCAGCGGAGGGAAGACGATCATCGAGCAGATCACCAGCGCATCCGCCGGAAGCGCGGGCGGCTCGACGCCCGCCGCGCACGCGCTGGAGAGCGCAATCCACACGAACATCGACGCAGCACCGGCCGCGGACGACACGCTGATCTTCGACGGCTCGGTCTGGCAGGCCCGGTTGCCGTGGCAGATCTTCGACAGCACAAAGGTGACGGGGCTGGTCGCATCGGCGGCGCAGATCGTGGGCTACGTCGGCGGCACGGCCACCGCCGACCAGCGCCTGCTGATCCACGAGCACGGCGTGATGGTCCACGGCGACGGCACGGTCGACGCCGCGACGCTGATCCTGAACCCAGGCTGGGGGTCGTCACCGCTCACCGCGCCGACCAACAGCGGCTTCGCGTTGATGCTGGGCGGGGGGCCGCACTGGGAGGGCAGCCCCAGCGGCGTCTGGACGCAGAGCGATCTGCGGTTCTTCTACGATATCGATCCGACGTTCACGCATTCGGGCACGCTCAAGGGGCTGCTCGTTGGGATGCTGACCGGCAGCGCGCCGCAGGGGACGATCACCAACGCGACGGCGCTGGAGGCGTACACCGAGCTGGTCGCCAGCACGATCACGAATCATCGCTACCTGCACCTGAAGGCGCCGGTGGTGAACACAGGCGGCGGCGCCGCCATCACCAACATCTGGGGCATCGATATCGACGATTTGGATGCTACAGGCGTCGGCACGGCGCGCGGCATCCGCAACAACAGCCTGACCCGGCTGGTCGGCACAACGACGGTAGGGCTTGACGGCGACGGGCCGCAGGTGTTGTCCGTCAGCGGCAACGTGGGGCTGAACAATCAGGCGGGCGTCGTGTTCTACGAGGGCGCGGCGTTCAACGGCAATACATGGACGATCACCCCCCCGTCGTCATGGAGCACCGATTTCACGCTGCTGTTGCCGTCCGATGTGCCGTCGGCGGGCGAAGTGCTCAAGGTGGCGTCGTACTCGTCGGGGACGATCACGACCGAGTGGTCGTCGGCTGCGGATATCACCGGCACGAAGGCCACGCTGCTGTTGCTGGCGGCGTCGGGCAAGCCCGCCACCACGTCAGGCTGCGCGGCAGGCACGACCGTCGAGGCGAGCACGAACGACGTAGATTACGACGTGCTGGACTTCGACGCGAGCACGCAGGAGTACGCCCGCTGGCAGGTATTCATGCCGGATAACTACGACCCGGCGGTGGACATGAAGGCGACGTTCGTCTGGACGACGGCGGCGTCGAGCGGCAACGTGATCTGGGGCATCCAGGCGCTCGCGGTGCCCGACGACGGCGCAATCGACCAGGCGTGGGGGACGGCGGCGGAGGTCACGGACGGCTTCCTTGCGGCGGGGGACGTGCACATCTCGGCGGAGTCGAGCGGATTTGCGCCAGGGGGCACGGATGGGGCGGGGCGGATGTTCTTTTTCAGGGTGTACCGCAAGGCCGCAGACGGGGGCGACACACTCAACGGCGACGCGCGGCTGATGGCTGTGCGGATCGAGTACGGGATTACGGCGCTGAGCGCGTAGGGGGCGGGGAATGCCGACGGCGCGGCTGACAGTCCTTGATGCACCGGCGTGTAAGACCATCGCTGATGCTGCGGTGGCCGAGACGCGCGCCTTCTGGCCAGGTTCGGTGAGCAGCTTTGATCTGGCGGTGTGGGAGAACCTGGTGCAACTCGGCGGTTGGAAGGTCACGGCGAACAATGGCGCGATGCGTGGCTTCATCATCACACCCGAGCGGCCTGTGCCTGTTGGCCCCAACAGCGGGGAGCGGGCGGAGGAGATGTTCATCTGGTACGCCGCGCAGGGGCTGAGCAATGCCGTGTTCGCCAGTTCTACGAAAGAGTTATGGACGGCGTGGTGGACAGACCTGCGCGACCGTGGCATCCCGTTTGGGTGGGGCAGGAATGCGCCGCAGTATCCAACGCGCACCGAAACCCTGTTCCAGAACGCGATCACGCGCGGCGGGATGCAGATGATCACCAGCGTCGAGGACGGCGTAGCGTGGCGCTACGTCGTGATGCGCCCCCCCGATGCGCTGGCAGGACTGGCGAGGCTGTAGGTGGGAGCCGTCACGCGCGACTACGGCACCCTGTTATTCAGTGACCCAGCGTTCGACACTGCGGACAAGCGCTATTTTCCTGACAACGCAATCGGTGCGGCGATCTTGTCCGATGCGGACTTCCGCAGTGGTAAGTGCATCCGGTTCAACTCGGCCGCCAACACCGAGCGTGTTCGCTACCATCTGGACTCGATGCCAACCGACGGCTCGGATTACATCGAGCTCGCCTACGGCGAGCAGGTCAGGTACTTCTTCGAGTACGACGGCGCGAAGACCGGCACGGCCAACCGCGTGTCGATCTTCGAGGCTGCGGGCGGCTCGGTGCAGCTGCTCATCAAGCTGGAATCGGGCGGCTCGTACACCTTGCGCGTATCTATTACTGACCGCAACGGCGGGGGGCCGACGACGCACGATATCTCCTCGTTCCCAATCGGGGCGGGGGTGGTGCGCGACATGGAGGTGGGGATCCGCCGCTGGCTCGACGGGGCGGATACGAAGGTCGAAGTGATCGTCCGCTGGGATGGCGTACAACAGGCGGTGGTCAACCACACTATCACGGGCGCAGACAAGACCGTTCGCGTGCACAGCTTCTGGATCGGGCACACGGCGGACAGCGAGAAGGCGGTGACGTGTGACCACCGGCACGGGCGTGTGCATGTGTCGTACAACAACGGGACGATCAGCCGCGCCGACCAGCAGTGGTACACCGAGTGGGAGCCGTCCGTCCTGCAACAGCTGCCAACATCGGACGTAACCTCGCCGGACGAATGGACGGGCCAGGGTGACACCGCCAACCTCTACGCTAACGTCGATGACAACCCCAGTTCGTTTTCGACCGGAAACTACACATCCAACAGCACGTCCAAGTTCGAACTTCTGATGGGCTTTGCGGCCGTAGGATCATTGCCGAACATCGCGGCGGTGATCTGCCTGTACAACGCCCGGCTGTCTGCCGGTGCGCCCGTTGGCAACCCGACGCATCAGGTCATCGCGAAGAATGGGGCGGGCACCTACAAGCGTCGGCCACAGCACACGGCGGAGTCTGGGACGCAGCTCAACGACGGCATTATCATGGCCGGGGTGTTCCTGACGGACCCGGCGAACGCCGCCTGGACGTCGTCGAGCGTCGATGACAACGACTTCGGGCTGGACAAGCCAGCGACCGGCAGCGCGTCGGGCGGGTCGGTCGGGGAGTTCTGGCGCTACGTGCTATACGGGGGCGCTCAGTTGGCTGCGCCTGCCGCTCGCAGCGCTCCAGTGCTGATGAGTCCAGGCGGAATGGGGGTGGTGTGATCAACGAGGACGAGATCCGGGCCGTGATCAGTGCGGAGCAGCTGGAGCGGGCCATCGCCCGCCACCGCGACGCGCTGACGCAGGCGATCGCGGATGAGTACGCGCGGGGGCTGATCGCCAACCCGCCGGAGCAGCACGTCACGACGCCGGCGGGGGAGGCGCATCCGGGGTGCGCCTGCGAGACATGCTGCGCGCGCAGGCTGGCCGGGCTGATGGCCAGCCTGCGGCGGCTCGATCAGGCGAACGGGAAGCAGGCGCGCCCGCCGACCGTGCGAAGGCGGAGGTAAGCGGACGTGCTCTACTGCTCGCGCTGCAAGCGGGCGGCGCCGCTGGGAGAGTGGCGCGAGGGGAAGATGATCGACGTGCTCGCGGCGGGACGCGGGCACATCTGGCATCATCGTTGTGGCTGGCGGGTTGCCGTCCCGGACCGTGCACTGGCGGACGGCGCCCGGTTGCCGGAACGGGGTACAATAGGCGCGATGCGATAGGTCAGGGGCAGACCCGGCAGAGCGGCGCGGCTGAGCCGCGGCCCCCCCGGAGAATGGGGGGCCGCGGCTCGTTCGGTTTTCTGGAAACCTGGGAAGGGGTCATGTCGTTGGAGCAGATCGGGGAGCTGGTGAAAGATGTGGGATTCCCCGTCGCCGTGGCGACGTTCGTCCTCGTGCGCCTCAACGGCAAGATGGACCGGCTGACGGAGGCACTCTACAAGCTCATCGAGAAGCTCGAGCAGCAGGCGCACCGCGCGGCGCTTCGCGATGCAGAGATGGCCTACGAGGAGCGAGTCAGGCAGCAAGGAGGATCGCTATGAGCGAGACGGTCTACAAGGCGGTGCTGACGGTGTCGCAAGTGGCGGCTGCGGTCGGCGCCTTCGTGTTGTCGGCGGACGCGGTGCCGTTCGGCTTCGACGCGTACGACGTGGGGCTGGCGATGGTGTGGCTGGGGACGATCGCCGGCATCATCGCGACGGTGTGGCGAGCGAACTGGATTCCCGGCATCACGACCGGGATCGGGAACGAGTGAGGCGGTCTGATGCTCCCGACGATCACGATTGGCGGCGAAGAGTTTTACGACATCACCGGCATCGTGCAGCCGCCGCGCGCGCCGCGGCCGTCACTGATCGGCCTGGGCATCCATCACTCCGTGGGGCAGCAGGACTTCGCGGACCTCAACCAGAGCGGCACGAACATGGACGAGGAGATCGCGCACATCAAGGCGATTGACGCTTACCACGTGCGCGTGGGGTACGGGGGCTTCGGCTACAACGGCATCGGCTTCGCGAGCGGGCGGGGCTATGTCGTGGGCGACGGCAAGCAGCAGCGCGCCGGCATCTACCGGCGCAACCACGAGATCGAGAACTTCTGCCTGGCGGGCGACTTCTCGATCAAAACCGTGCCGCTGGGCCTGGTGCTGATCGCGGCGCGGTGGGTGAAGGCGAAGTGGGCGCAGCACGGCGTGGAGCTGCCCGTGAAGGGTCACATGCAGTGGGCGCTCCCGGAGTCTCCGACATCGTGTCCGGGCGCGGTGGGCCTGGCGTCGGTGCCGACGATCGTGGCGGCGGCGCGCAACCTGCGGGACCGGCCGGACCTGATTGCCAGGCAGGTGCGGCAGCGGATCACCGCGGCGCTACAGCCGGCCTGGGCTGCGGGCGACATCGAGACGCTGGCGCGGCAGATCGCGTTCATCAGCGGCGGGAAGCTCTGCGGATGATGGGAGGCGTGTAATGGGCGGCGTCGTGGATAACTTCGTGTGCGATGGTTGCAAGCAGCAAGTCCCGCGCGAGCAGATCGGCAAGTGGGGAGCTGACTGCAAGCCGCTCTGTTACCGCTGCACGCATGGCAAGCAGCCCGCAAGGACGCGTGCGAGACGGGGATTCTACGCGCGGTTCAAGCGCGTGGAGGTCCGATGATCTGGTTCGTGCTGGGCTGGATGCACGGCTTCTCGGTTGCCGTGTGGCTGATGGGATGGGTCAACGCGGCGTCGCCGGGCCGGGGACGGGTGCAACCGGGGGCGCCGCTGGCCGATGGAGACACGTACGCGGCGGCGCTCGCGCGGGCAAGGAGCAGGACCTGATGGCCAATCCGATTTACTACGCAACGGTGATCGCGCAGGATATCGCCACAGACCTGTGGCCCCGGTACCGGGCGACCGACGAGTCCTATCTGCGCCAACAGAAGGCGGACATCGAGGCGAAGATCGCAGCGCCCTACACGGACGACTGCCGACACACGCCGACGCACTACTTCAGCGATGCGGCCGGGCAGCAGCAGTACGACCGGCAGGCGTGCTGGCAGCGGCAGTACGACGATAAGCGGGCGCTGGAGCGCGTGCTGGCCGAGTCGACGATCCCGCTGCTCGACACGATGGCGCAGCGACAATCGCTGACGCCGTCGGATCTGCACTGGTGCACGCAGGAGATCGCCCGCGATATCGACCGCTGGTTCCGGACGTACCTGGGGAAGCGGACGAACTGGCGTGACGTGTTCGTCGTCGCGCCGGTGGGCCACCGCGAGCTGATGACCGAGGGTGGCGTGTTCTACGGGCCGCCCAACGGCGCCCAGGAGTACGAGATCCACCCCGCCGGCGGCGGCTTCCGGCCGAACACGGTGCTACCGTACGTGGCAGCGGCGATCATGGCGCAGTATCCGGACTCGGGGTTGCGGCAGCCGGACCCGGTACAAGCCCCCTACTGGTACGTGTGGGACGCGCCGGGAGGCCCGCGCGACGAGCACGGACGGCCGGCCGCGAAGGTCGGGGTGGGCGTGGCTGCTGGCCACGGCTGGTACGGCGCCTTCCCGCCGCCGCCCTATGACCCGGCCCACCCGGAGCAACACAATGTTGCCGGCGGCTGGTGGGGCATGGAGGAGTGGGCGCGCTGGAAGCTGCTCGGCTTCCGGGACGCGCACGCCGCGCTCCGGAACCCGTTCCAGGCCAGGCACGCAGCGTCCGAGTCGCACGAGTTCGCCGGCCACTGCTTCGACTGGTGGTGCCATCGTCTCGACCGCCCGTCGTACGTGCCCGAGCGGGACGCGGCGACCTCGTTCAACTCCTACCCCTTGGCCGGGCACTGGCTGCTCTACTGGCAGCGCGACCAGCTCCTCGCCTCGGCGTCGTCGTTCCTCGACGACGTGGAGCGGCCGCAGCCGCTCGAACTGAACGTCGTGGATCGCCACGTCTACCCGCGCATCAACCTCTACCCGCCACCTGAGGCGTTCGCGCTGGCGTGGGAGCAGGATGGCTCGTCATGGATCGTGCGCGACGATCGGCCCGTCTATCTACCTGATGGCGGCACGGTGACCGCGCGACTCCTCGGCGGTTACGGCCTGCACGAGGACGTGCGCACCGAGCTGGGATGGGCATCAGTGCAGCTCGAGGCTCCGCCTCCACCCCCACCTCCTCCGCCCCCACCCCCGCCACCGGCGCGCGTGCTCGAGCGGATCGAGATCGTGGTGAGGGGCATGGAGCCGGCGATGGTGGAGATGACGCGCGGGGAGCGGCTGCCGTACCTCGTGCGCGGCTACTGGTCCGACGGGAGCACCGCGGCGCTGGACGCGGCCGTCAGCTCGTCGCGGGAGTCGGTGGTGCGGGTGCGCAACGGGGCGCTGGAGGCGCTGCGGCGCGCGCCTGGCTCGTCGCCGTCGCCGACGGTGACGGCGCTGTACGGGGGGCTGGCGGACGCTGTGCGGGTGGTGGTGCGCTGATGCTGTCGCTGCCGGCGTTGCTGGCGTTACCCGAGGAGGCGGGCGCTGTGGCCGGCTCCTGCTATATCTGCGGGACCGCAACTGAGCGAGGTTGGCGCGAGGCACCGAGCGAGAATTTCACGGCCTGGGCGCAAGTATTTGCGGGCGATGTTATCTGCCCCCCCTGCCATGCGATGCTCAAGACGCCAGCATTGCGGAGGCAGTCATGGATGGCGACCCGCCGCGAGGAGCCTGCCGCATGGATGATCACTGGCGGCGCACCTTCGCGGCGTGGGCGCAGACGCCCGGCTATCGGCGCAAATGCTGGCAGGCGCACCGGCGCATCAAGGCGGCGCTGGCGACTGCGGGCAAGCCTTACGCCGCCTGGTCGGGCGGCAAGGACTCGACCGTCATGCTCGACCTCGTCCTCTGCCAGCGGCCGGGCATCGCGGTCTATCGCTCGCGAGGCCGGCATCCGCGTGCGGTCGAGCGCGAGCTGGCGGTGATCGCCGAGGCGCTGGGGATCCGCAACCTGATCCTCGAGCCGGAGCGGAGCATGGGTACACACGCAGCGATCTGGCGCGAGCGTGGCTATGACCTTGTGTTCGTCGGCCTGCGAGCCGAGGAGTCGTGCGGCCGACGAGGCCGCATCGGGCGCGGTGAGTCGATCATGATCCGCGAGAGCTGGCCACTCCAGGACTGGACGTGGATGGACGTGTGGGCATACATCGTCGAGCACGATATCCCCTATCCGTCCGTGTACGACCGCGAGGCGCCGCTCGTGGGGTACGAGCGTGCGCGCTTCGGCCACCTGTTTGACGAGCGCATGCATCCATACGGGACGGAGTCCGTCCACAACGTGCTGCACTGGCGCTGGCGCAACGGCTAGGACCTGCGCGTCTCCAGCCCCAGCGCGGCGAGCTCGGCCTGCAACGCGTCGTCGCCAGCGTCAGCGCGAGCACGGATGATGTCATGCAGTGCAACGAGCTGCGTGAGGTACTTGCCTGAGGACCAGCCGCGCGCGGCGGCGCCGCGCTTGACGCGCTCTGCTGTCTCTTGGCTCAAGTCCCCACCGCGTATGTTGAGCGTGGCCATTACTCCTCCTCGAGAGGCTCGACCTGGTGCCACGGTCGAGCGTAGCTGTAGCCATCGTCGCCGTCGATCAGATACCATCCGTCGCTCGTCAGCCATCGGCGGCCGCAGCCACCCTCCTGTCGGCCGCAGCGGAACATCACACGCCCCGGCAGCATGCGGATACGACCGACGGTCAGCTGTGCGGTGTCTCCCGTCGGAGCCCCACAGCCCGGACAGCGCACCTCCCACGGGCCGGGCAAGAGGCGTACGGTGGTGCCAACGGGGAGCGGTCTCACGAGAGCACCTGCGCCAGCGTGCTTGCGCGGTGGTCGATCCACCAACTTGCCGAGGCCTGCCCCTTGACGGCGGCGATCTTGGCGGCGAGGTCCTGGGGGAGCACCCCGCCCGCCGCCTCGCCCTTGGCCACCACATCATCGATGCGGCTGATGATGTCTGCGCGGATGGTGGTCGCCCAGGCGATCTGCTTGTCAGTGCCCGTCAGCGCGGGGAGGTCGCTCATCGCGGCCGCGGCTGCGTCACGCTCGCTGTCGCGCTTGCACGCGAGGCACGGGACGGTCTTGAGCCAGACCGCCTTGCGCTCGCGGTCGGCGTAGGAGCCGTACAGGTGGTGGGTCTCGGTGTGTCCGCAGGTGTGGGTGATCGGGTATTGCATATGGCGTCCTCCTTACACCCCTACTGTAACACGATGATACACAGCGTGTCAAGAAGTAACACAAGGATTATTTTCGATCGCAGGCAAAGGCCGAGCATGCCCCTCGGCATCCTCGTCGGTCGTCCACCTAAGGCGACCCCGTCCTGAAGAAGGTGCAGCGCAAGCGGCTGATCCGCGGGGCTGCGTACCGGCGCCGCAACGAGATGATCCTGCGCCTTCTGCAGCAGTACGGTGGCGAAGGGATCGAATACGCGCCGTACCGCTCGCGGGTGGTGTGGGGCAGTGTGCTGCCGCTCGACCGGTCGCGGCTGGTGGCGGATGAGCGGGCGCTGGTGGCCGCGGGGATCCATTCGCGGCGACGGGCGGCGGATGAGCTGGGGGTGGAGGACCCGGAGCTGGAGTGGCAGCGGTGGCTCGAAGAGCAGGCGAGCGTCGGCGGCGGGGAGCAGGAGCCAGGGGCCGGGGGCAGGCGTTGAGGGTTGGGAACCGGAAGCCGAACCCGGGAGGGCGGATGGCTGATGCGCTTGACGGGGTTATGGGGGCGCACGTAGCCTGAACTGGACATTGGACGCTGGGAGCGGAGAGCTCACCAGCCGGTTCCGCGGGAGCTGGGGTCAGCCCGGCTGAGAGGGCCGCCGAGATCGCGGCCGACCGCCGAACCTGAACCGGGTAATGCCGGCGCAGGGAACGAACCACCTCCTTCGCGCCTCCGGCATTCCCAGGCGGGGCGCGACCATGCAAGACGAGACTTGGGACGACGACCAGCCGCCGGCAGAAGCGCCGCGGGCGTTAACGATCGCCGGCAGCGATTCGGGGGGTGGCGCGGGGATCCAGGCGGACCTGAAGACGTTCGCCGCGATGGGCGTCTACGGCGCATCGGCAGTGACGGCGGTGACGGCGCAGAACACGCTGGGGGTGAGCGACTGGCTGGCGATGCCGGAACAGCTCGTCGCGGGGCAGATCGATGCTGTCCTCAGCGACATCGGCGCGGACGCGGTGAAGACGGGGATGCTGGCGAACGCGATGATCATCGAGACGGTCGCCGCGAAGGTGCGCGAGCACAACGTCGAGCGGCTGGTGGTCGATCCCGTGATGGTGGCGAAGGGCGGGCACAAGCTGCTGGAGGACGATGCGGTGGAGGCGCTGGTGCGCGCGCTGTTGCCACTGGCGGCGATCGTCACGCCGAACGTGCCTGAAGCGGAGGTGCTGATCGGCGGGCGCATCGAAACGTGGGACGAGATGCGCGGCGCGGCGGAGCGCATCGTGGCGATGGGCGCGCGGTCGGTGGTGGTGAAGGGCGGGCACCTGGCGACGCCCGAGGCTTCGACGGACCTGTACTACGACGGCCGCGGGTTCCGCGAGTTCACGGCCGTGCGCGTCGATACGAAGAACACGCACGGCACCGGCTGCACGTTCGCATCGGCGATCGCGGCGGGGCTGGCGAAGGGACTCGACGTGCCGGGCGCGGTGGCGCTGGCGAAGTCGTATGTGACGCTGGCGCTGCAGCACGCCTTTCCGGTCGGACACGGGCATGGGCCGGTGCACCACTTCTACCGGTTCTGGCAGCCGTCGGGCCCGCGCTACAAGCCTGGCAAGCGTCTCGCGCAGGCGCCGCAGGGGGGATAGGCCATGTACTTCCTGTGGAAGCGCTGGGCGCGCGCGGGCTACCTGCCGCCGTGGTTCTATGCGTTGCTGGCGCTGGCATTCGCCGCGCTGGCGCTGATCGCGCTGGCGCGGGAGCAGTGGCTGGCGCTGACGCTGGCGATCGTGATGATCACTGTCTCGCTCGTGGCGATGCGCTTCATGCCGCGACTCGCCGACGCGGCCGAGGCATCGCGCCGGCGGTTCTATCCCGACGATCGGAAATGAGGGAGACGATGGCGACTGAGACGCAGACGAGGGAGACGGCGCAGGCGGCGGACGCGCTCACGATCGCGGGCGTGACGTTCCGCTCGCGGCTGTTCCTGGGCACGGGCAAGTACGCGAGCCCGGAGCTGACTGTGGCCGCGCTGGATGCGAGCGGCACGGAGCTGGTGACGGTGGCGATCCGCCGCCTGGACCTGGACAACCCGAACGCCCGCACCGAGCTGGACTACATTGACTGGCAGCGGTACCGGGTGCTGCCCAACACGGCGGGGTGCCGCACGGTCGATGAGGCGCTGCTCACGGCGCGCCTCGGGCGCTCGGTCACCGGGTCGAACTGGGTGAAGCTCGAAGTGATCCCCGACCCCAAGTACCTGATGCCCGATCCGATCGGCACGCTGCGGGCGGCCGAGACGCTGATCGCGGAAGGGTTCGTAGTGTTGCCGTACATCCACGCCGACCCGGTGCTGGCGAAACACCTGGAGGAGGCGGGCTGCGCGACGGTGATGCCGCTGGGCTCTGCGATCGGCTCGGGGCAGGGCATCCTGACGCTCGAGGAGATCCGGATCATCATCGAGAACGCGCGCGTGCCGGTGGTGGTCGATGCGGGTGTTGGGGCGCCATCGGACGCGGCGCTGGCGATGGAGATCGGCGCGGACGCGGTGCTGGTGAACACGGCCGTCGCCAAGGCACAGGACCCGGTGACGATGGCGGCGGCGATGAGGCTCGGCGTCGAGGCGGGCCGGCTGGCGTACCAGGCCGGCCGCATCGAGCGGAAGCCGTACGCCTCGGCGAGCAGCCCGACGGAGGGCGTTGTGCGGCAGGAGCCCGCCCGGCCGTCGTGAGCGCGCACGAGCAGGCGGTGCGATCGCGGCTGCCGGCGTTGATGCTGGTGGTCGACATCGATGCTGTCGCCGGCGGCGCGCAGTTCGAGCGCGATCAGCGCGGTCGCAGCCCACTCACGACGATACTGACCGCGGTGATCGAGGGCGGCGTGAACATGCTGCAGGTACGCGATCGCAGCGGCGCGGTGTTGCCGGCACTGGCGGAGGCGGCCGCGCGGGCGATCGATCTGACAGGCGGCCGTGCGCTGCTGTGGGTGAACGCGAACGCCGGGCTGGCCCTGCAGCACGCGGGGGCGGGATTGCACCTGCCAGAAGCGGCGGCGATGCCGCCGCCCGAAGCGCGGCCGCTGCTCGCGGCGATCTCGCGCGCGGTCCATTCGGCGGAGGGCGCCGCGCGCGCGGAGGCGGAGGGCGCGGACATGCTGGTGCTGGGGACGGTGTTCCCGTCGGCGTCGCACCCGGGCGGGGTGGCGATGGGGCTGGCGGGCGTCCGCGCGGCCTGCGCGCGGGTGGGCGTGCCGGTCGTCGGTATCGGCGGGATCACGGCAGGGAACGCTGGCGATGTGATCGGCGCCGGCGCGTCGGGCGTGGCGGTGATCCGCGCGATCTTCGACGCGGACGATCCGCGCGCGGCCGCCGCTGCACTCCGGCTGGCGATCGATGCGGCGTGGGCCGAGCGGCGGACGGGCGGACCCACGCGGGAAGCGCTGGCGGCGAACGATCCGTGATGAAGCTCATGGTCAACGGCAAGCCGCGCGAGGTCGACGCGCCAAACGGGGAGATCGGCGTGCTGGACCTGCTCGAGCGCTACGGCGTGAACCCGCGGCTGGTGGCGGTCGCGATCAACGGCGACGTGATCCCGAAGACCGAGTACGCGACGGCGCGCATCCGCGGCGGCGACATGGTGGAGATCGTGCGGATGGTGGGTGGCGGATGAGCGCCGGCTCGGACGTCCTGATCATCGGCGGCGGGATCGTGGGCTGCGCGTGCGCGTACGAACTGGCGAAGCGCGGCGCCTCGGTGACGCTGCTGGAGTACGGGAAGGCGGGCATGCAGGCGACGAATGCGGCGGCGGGCATGTTGACGCCGCTCGGCGAGCACGACGCGCCGAACGCGATCGTGCGCGCGGGCATGGAGGCACTGCGCGCCTATCCGCGCGACGTCGCGGCGCTGGAGGAGCGCGCGGGCTTCTCGCTGGAGTTGATCCAGGACGGGCTGCTGAAGGTGGCCTTCAACGACGACCAGGCGCAGACGCTGCAGCGGCGATCTGCGTGGCAGCGCGAACTGGGCGCGCCGGTCGAGTGGCTCAACGGGGCGATGTGCCGGGAGCTGGAGCCGCGGCTCTCCGAGCGGGTGATCGGCGGTGTGCTGTCGCCGCAGGAGGCGTGGGTGAGCAACCAGCTGATCACGCTGGCGCTGCAGCGGGTGGCCGAGCAACTCGGCGCGCGCGTGATCGAGGGGGCGCCGGTGACACGTTTCACGCGGGCTCGCGGGCGCATCAGCGGCGCGGAGGCGGGCGGACAAACGCACGCGGCCGACACGATCGTGCTGGCGGCGGGGGCGCGCGCCGGCCAGCTGGCGGCGCGGATGGGACTCGGGGAGTACGTGCCGGTGTTCCCGGTGCGCGGCCAGATGGTCGCGCTGGGCGGCATGACGACGCCGATCCGGCACGCGATCTCGGGTCTGCATGGCTACCTGGTGCCGCGCGCGAACGGACTGGTGTTCGTGGGAGCGACGGTGGAGCGCGTGGGGTTCCGGCGCCGCACGACGAACGCGGGCGTCCGGGCGATGCGGGCGCTGGCGGAGGCGCTGGTGCCGCAACTGGCGGCGGCGCAGCAGCACTTCGAATGGGCGGGTTTGCGGCCGGGCACGCCCGATGAGATGCCGATCGTGGGGCCGATCGGCGGCAGCAACGTGGTGGCGGCGACGGGGCACTACCGGAACGGGATCCTGCTGGGACCGATCACGGGCCGCTGGATCGCGGCGGGCATCTGCGAAGGCGACTGGCGCGGCGTGCCGGCGGAGTTCTCACCGGCGCGGTTCGCGGCCGGCGGTTAGCCGCCGCACTCCAGGTCGACATCGATGTCGTTGTTGTCGGCGAGGGCCTGGAGATCGTTGCAGAGCTGGTCGAGCCGCGCATCATCCTGCAGCGCCGAGACATCGATCGCCGCGAACTCTTCCTCGGTGGTCGTGGCGCGCGCGTCCTCGATGATGGCGCTGAACGCGGTGTCGTAGCGTTCGAATTCGTTGACGATCTCGTCGTGGATGGCCTGCGCCTGGTCGGGCGGGTCGAGTGTTTCAATGTCCGCCTGGAAGTCGTTGAAGACGCGTTGGAACGACTCGGTCGTCTCCACGTAGCTGTCGCGCCGATCTTCAAAGGTCGATGCTTCGGCGGCGGCGCTGTAGTCGAGCGCTTCGGCGGCGACGCTGGCGCGGTCGCCGGCCTCATCGAACGCGGTGATGTATTCCTCGAGCGTCATGGCGCCGTCATCACCGCCGCCGCAGGCGGCGAGTGCGAGGGCGAGCGCGGCGGTTGCGAGCCAGCGTAGACGGATGTGGCCCTCCGGAACTGTCAGGGCGGCCCGGAGGCCGCCCTGAGCGTGCGTGTGTGGCGCGCTACTTCGCGCCGATGGCCTGGGCCACGTCGGCGAGGCCGAGGGACTCGAGCTTGCGCTTGCTGGGGGCGGCGGTCTCGGGGTCCCAGTCGGCGGCGGCGAGGTAGTCCTGCTCGAGCGTCTTGACGTCGAGCGTGAGGCCTTCGTGGGGGCCGGCGGGGAGCGGCTCGGCGCCCCAGAGGCGGCCGGGCACGCGGCGCCTGGTGACGATGTCGCCTTCGCGGACGTTGAACGCCATGCGCAGGTTGGCGATGCGCTCGCCGACCTCGCGCATCTCCTCGCGGGTGGTGTCCCAGCCGGTCTCGGTGTTGATCCACTCCGGGATGCGGTCGTTGGGGGCGCACATCATGATGAACATGCACATGCCGGAGGCGTTGACGACGTGCATGTACTCGGAGCGGTCCTTGTGGTGCTCGCCGCGGCCGGTGGCCTGCTTGCGGTCCTGTGGTGCGTTGGCGAAGCCCCAGGCGGGACGTGCGGCGCCCTCGTACTGGGTGTGGCGGGCGGGGGTCGGGTCGAGCTTGTAGGTGGTGTAGTACTCGGGCTGGAGCTTGGGGTCGTGCATGGGCAGCTCTTCGCCGCCGACCTCCATGGCGAACTCGAGTGACTTCGGGCCGATCTTCGCGGCGGCGGCCTTCACGCCATCGCCGAAGAGCTCGCCGAGCGCGCCCTCCTTGGAGCCGATCTTGTGCAGGGCCTCAATGATGGCTTCGGCGTTGCCCCAGCGCAGCTCGATGCCGTCGGTGTCTTCCTTGGTGATGAGGCCGTTCTCGAAGCATTCCATGGCGAAGGCGATGGTGGCGCCCGCGGCGATGGTGTCGACGCCGTACTGGTTGCAGAGATGGTTGGCGAAGTGGAGCTGGTTGATGTCGTTGTTGAGCATCATGGTGCCGAAGGAGGTCATGGTCTCGTATTCGGCGCGGTGGGTGTGCCTGGGGTAGGGGAAGCGCGGGTCGTTCTTGATCTGCGCATCGGCGGCGTTGTCGTTTTCGAGCTTCTTGATCTGCGCTTCGAGGGACTGCTTCTGGTCATCGGGCGCGCTGGCGAGGGTGGCCTTGAGCTCGTTGATCTGGGTCTCGCGCTTGGCGATGCGGATCTTGGCCTGGTTCTCCTGGTCGTCCCAGGCGTAGGACTCGCCGCCGCAGGCGACGGGGCAGTGCCAGCAGGCGTACTTCTTCTCCATGCGGCGGTTGACGTTATCGCCGGAGAGGATCATGCCCTGGGGGAAATCGACCATGCCGACGCCGCCCCAGTTCTTGACGGGGGCATCGCCGGACATGGCGGAGCCGTTGGTGATGCCGGTGGTGCCGTAGGTGCGGAAGAAGTTGGTGATCGGCTTGGCGAACTCATCGAGCGAGGTGCGGACCTGCTTCATGATGTCGGGGCTGGAGCCGATGATGTTCTTCGAGGCGTTGACGACGATGGCCTTGACGTTCTTGGAGCCCATGACGGCGCCGAGGCCGCTGCGGGCGGCGAGGCGGCCGCGCTCGTTGCAGAGTCCGGCCATGAGGGAGAGCTTTTCGCCGGCGGGGCCGATGCAGGCGACGCTGGCCTTCTTGCCGTGGCGCTCCTTGAGTTTCATCTCGACATCGATGGCGAGCATGCCCCAGAGGTCCGAGGCATCCTTGATCTCGACCTTGTCGTCCTCGATGTAGATGTAGACGGGTGCGGGGGCTTTCTCGTAGAGCATGATGCCGTCCCAGCCGGCGTTCTTGAGATAGGGGCCGAAGTCGCCGCCGGCGTTGGCGTCGCCCCAGCCGCCGGTCTTGGGGGACTTGGCGACGGCCTGGTAACGGATGCCGAAGAAGGGGGTGCCGGTAAGGAGGCCGGGGAAGAGGCCGAGGACGTTGTCCGGGCCGAGGGGGTCGGCGCCGGCGGGGATGCGGTCGAAGAGGAGGCGGGCGCCGATCCCGTAGCCGCCGAGGTACTTGCGGTACAGGTCCTCGGGGACCTGCTCGACCTCGATGGTGCGCGAGGCGAGGCGGACGTTGAGCATCTTGCCATTGACCGCGCCGTTCATCATGCCGTTGGTCGCCATCTGCGGCTCCTTCTATAGGGAAGAGTGAGAGGGCTGCAGCGGGGTGGCCGGTGGGCTTCCTGCTGCGCCCGCAGATTGTACATCAGGGGGTTGTTAAAAGCCGCTACACGCCCGAACGACAGAGGCGCAGAGGGCACCGAGCGGTGGCAGTGACGCCGCAGGCGCGAATCTCCGGCCGCTAGGCCGGGGAGTCGGCGGGGGCGGCGTGGTCGTGGATGTGGGCTTCCTTGGCGTGGTCGCGCTCCTCGTCCTCGGCGCTGTAGTCGTGGCTGTGCTGGAGCGCGTTGTGGTTGTGTTCGTGCGTGTGCCAGTAGGTGCGGTGGGACCACTCGGTGAGGACGCCGCCGTGGTGGTGCGAGACGTGGTAGTGGTCGTGGCTGTGGAGGGCGGGCGGGTGGAAGTGCTCGCCGGCGCTGCCTGTGCCTTCGACGCGTTGGGCAACCATCATCGCTCTCCTTCGCCGTTGTGGATGAACTTGTTGAAGCGGCTGGCGCCATCGGGCTCGTAGAGGAATGCGAGGCCGGCGCTGTCGAAGGTGTCGAAGAACTCGTCCCAGTCGAGCGGCTCGAGGCGATCGTCGGGTTCGCCTTCTTCGAAGTCGATGCGCAGGATCTGCGTGTCCTGCACGCGCGCGGGGCGGCCGCCGCGCTCTTGCGCCCAGGCGACGATGGTGTCGTGATCGCGGGTGGTTTCGGCCATTGCGGCACCTCCGTTCGCTGGCATGGTCTCAGGGCGGGCGTGACAGGCGCGCAACGCCGCGCGGAGGTGCTGTCGAGAATGGGTGGCGACCGGCGGGGCTTCGGTGCGCATGGCGGCGGCGTCGGGGCGCGCCCGGCACGGGAATGACACGGTGGTGGGGGCGGGTGCGCCGCTTCTCACACGCGGGCGCTGGTAGGTTGGACGCGGGCACCAGCGGAGGACATCCACATGATCAGCCGGATCGCAATCGCAGGACATCCCATCCACCCCGCGCTGGTGCCCATTCCCATCGGGCTGGCCGTGGGGACGCTGGCGGCGGACCTGATGTATGTGCTCGGCGGGCGCGAGCAGTTCTGGTACGACGTGGCGTTATGGGCAGGGTGGGGCGCGGTGGCCTCAGGGGTGCTTGCGGCGCTGCCCGGGCTGGGCGACTTCCTGGGTGTGGCGCGCCATACGGATGCGCGGGATCCGGCGCTGGCGCACATGCTGCTGAACATCGGCTTCCTGGCGGCGTTCACGGTCGCCGGGCTGTTGATGCTGGGCGGCAACGCGCGCGAGGGAGGGGCGTTGGCAGCGGTGATCGTGCTCCACGTGGCGTCACTGCAGTTGCTGGGGATCTCGGGCTGGATCGGCGGGGAGCTGTCGTACCGGCATCACATCGGCGTCGTCCCGGACGATCGAGCATCCGCGCGGTCGGAGCGGACGCACCACACGCGCTGGTAGCGGGGCCGGGGCGCGGCCCTGCAGCGCCCGGCCCGGCCGGGGTTCGCGGCGAGCGCTTGACGAGCCGGTGCGGGGTTTCCTTTGTTATGCGGTTGTCATGGGCAGCGATACAAGCGCAACCCGCTTTCAGGGCATGCTGGATGTATGGTGACGCTTCGGCGTGCACCTGGATCCGGCGGTCGTGACCACTGAACGCATTGACGCTCCTGTAACGACGACACCCGCAGTTCCGAGCGCCGCGGTGTCAGCATCAGCACCGCCCGGGGACGCAGCGGCTCCCCCCGCAAGCGGCCCGGCACGCCTGAGGCCGCCGCCCGGTGTACGCCGAGAACCCACCTTTTTCCTGCGCTACGGGGCGGCGGTCGCGCTTGCGTGCGCCGGCGTCGGCGCGGTGGCGTTGATGGACGCGTTCGACATCACGCGGGGGCAGTTCGCGCTGCTTGCGCTGGCGGCGCTGGCCTCGACGGCCTACGGTGGGTTGAGGGCGGGCGTGATCACGTCGCTGCTGGGCATGCTGCTCATTGACGTGATGGTGTTGGAGCCACGCTGGCGGCTCAACGCCGCACGTCACGATTCGATCGCGCTGGGTGTGATGACGGCGGCGACGCTGATCGCCGGCGCGCTGTACGAATCGGCACAGCGGAGCAGGCGGCGGGCGGAGGCGCTGACCGCGGAGCTGGATGCTTCGACAGCGGATCTGAAGGCGCGCGAGCACCACTGGCGCCAGCTGGTGGATGCGACGCCGGGGATGATCCTCGAGACGGGGAACGACGGGGGGTTGATCTTCGCCGGGCGGAGCTGGCAGGAGTTCGCGGGGCGCGACGCCGCTGGACTCGCCGGCCTGGAGTCGCTGCTCCACGAGGACGACGCCGCGGGGTTCCGGGCGGCGCGGGAGGAGGCGCGGCGCTCCGGCTCGACGTTCACGCACCAATGCCGGCTGCGCGCCCGCGCGGGCGCACACCGCTGGCAGGTCGTGTTCGGCACGCCGATCCGCGATGAGCGCGGTGACGTGGCGTCGTGGGCGTACGCGGCGATCGACATCGACGAGATCAAGCGCGGCGAGCAGCGGCTGCGCAACCAGGCGGAGCTGCTGGAGCGCACGCACGATGCGATCATGGTGTGGGACTTCGATCACAGCGCGGTCCGCTACTGGAACCGCGCGGCCGAGGAGCTGTACGGCTACGCGGCGGAGGAGGCGCACGGCCGGTCGCCCCACGAGTTGCTGCGGGCGCGGCACGACGAGCCGCTGGAGGCGATCGAGCAGGCGCTGGTGCGCGCGGGCACCTGGGACGGCGGGCTCTGGCACACGACGCGCGACGGCAGAGAGTTGCGGATCGAAAGCCGGCGGGTGCTGGTGGCGCAGGCGGATGGCTCGCGCTCGGTCCTGGAGACGAACCGCGATGTGACGGACCGCGAGCGAGCGGCGGAGGCGCTGCGCGAGAGCGAGTCGCGCTGGCGCCAGTTGACCGATGCGATGCCGGGCATCGTCTGCGAGGCGGCGAAGGACGGGCGGCTGCTGTTCTTCAACGACCACGCGCTGGTGTACGCGGGGCGGCCGCAGGAGGACCTGCTGGGGGACGGCTGGCTGGAGATCGTGCACCCGGAGGACCGTGAGCCGGCGGCGGCCAACTGGGCGGCGGCGCTCGAGCGCGGTGAGGCGGTGACGTACGAGCAACGGCTGCGGCGCGCCGATGGCACGTACCGCTGGCACCTGGGATACGGCGTGCCGCTGCGGGATGCGGCGGGCGCGGTCACGTCGTGGCTGGGCGTGAACATCGATATCCACGACCGGAAGCTGGCCGAAGAGACACTGCGGGCGAACGAGGAGATCAACCGTACGCGCATGGAGGCGCTGCCGGCCATCGCCTGGCAGCTCGACGAGGGCGGGAATGTGGTGTACGTCAACGATGGGTGGCGGCAGTACAGTGGCCTGCCACTGGATGCCGCACACCGCGCGGGCTGGCGTCAGATCGTGCACCTGGATGACCTGGAGGCGTACGAGGCGCGGCGCGCCGCGGCGATCGCGGCGGGCCAGATGTTCGAGGGGGAGGTCCGGCTGCGCAACGCGGACGGCGAATATCGCTGGCACGCGGTACGCATCGCGCCGTTTCCACGGAGCGGCACGCCGCTTGGGTGGTTTGGCGCGGCGGTGGACATCGACGCGCGGCGGCGAGCGGAGGAGGCGCTGCTGGCGGGCGAAGAACGGCTGCGGCAGAGCGTGGCGAGGTACGAGGCGCTGATCGCGGCGGCGCCCTCGTTCGTGTTCAGCGCTGATGCGCGGGGCGTTCTGGACTGGAACAGCCCCGGCTACTTCGAGTACATCGGCGCGGGGGAGGACGAGGCGTGGCGCTGGCAGGAGCGCGACGTGGTGCACCCTGAGGACGCGGCGACGCTGCGGACGCGCTGGGATGAGGCGATCGCGCAGCAGCAGCCCTTCGAGCTCGAGATGCGGTTGCGGGGGGCGGACGGGGCGTACCGCTGGCACCTGACGCGCGTGGCGCCGATGCTCGACAGCGGTGGCGCGGTGCAGGGATGGATCGGCACGTCGACCAACATCGACGAGCGGCGGCGGGCGGAGGAGGCGCTGCGCGGGAGCGAGCAGCGGACGCGGGCGATCGTGGACACGGCGGTCGACGCGATCATCACGATCGGCGAGGACGGGAAGATTCAGTCGTGGAACCCGGCGGCGCAGAGGATCTTCGGGTACACGGCGGGCGAGGTGCTGGGCGAGAACGTGCGGATGCTGATGCCCTCGCCGGACTACGAGCGTCACGACGGATATATCCGCCGCTACCTGGAGACGGGGGAGCGGCGGATCATCGGCATTGGCCGGGAGGTGACGGGGCGGCGCAAGGACGGCTCGCTGTTCCCGATGGACCTGGCGATCAGCGACGTGGTGATTGATGGCGCGCACATCTTCACGGGGATCGTGCGGGACATCAGCGAGCGGAAGGCGCAGGAGGCGGCGCTGCGCGAGAGCGAGGAGCGCTTCCGGCTGGCGGCGTCGGTGTCGCGGCTGGGCGCCTGGGAGTGGGATCTTGGCACATCGATGATCTGGTCGCAGGGGATGGAGGAGATCTACGGCTTCGCGGCGGGGGCGTTCCCGGGAACGTTCCAGGCGTTCATGGACCGTGTGCACCCGGACGACAGGGACGCGACGATGCGTGCGATCACGAACGCGCTGGCGGCGGGCACGGACCTTGACATTGAGCACCGGGCGCTGACGGGCGACGCGGCGCCGTGCTGGATCAACCTGCGCGGGCGCGTGCTCCGGGACGACGGGGGGAGCGTGCGCCGGATGGCCGGCATCGGCATCGACATCACCGAGCGGAAGCAGACGCTGCTGGAGGTGGCGGTCGCGGAGGAGCGGTTACGACTGGCCACGCAGGGCGCTGAGTTTGGCACATGGGACTGGGACAGCGTCTCGGACGCCGTCTACATGTCGGAGCGCGAATGCGAGCTGTTCGGCCTGATGCCGGGCGCGACGTTCACGTCGGACACGCTGATGGAGCGCGTGCATGAGGACGACCGGGCGATGGTGAGCGCGATCCTGCGGGACGCGATCGAGCGGCGGGGGAGCTGCGAGCTGGAGTTCCGCGTGGCACACCCGGATGGATCGGTGCGCTGGCTGGCGGGATGGGTGATGGTGGCGCCGGACCTCCAGCAGAGCGGCGCGCGGCTGATCGGCCTGAACGCGGACATCACGGAGCGCAAGCGGCAGGAGCGCGAGAAGCAGGTGCTGGCGGACCTGGGCGACGCGTTGCAGCGCACCCTGGACTACGGCGCGTTGCTGGCGAACATCACGCGGGCGCTCGTGGGAACGCTCGCCCGATACTGCGCGCTCTACGTGAGGGAGGGCGAGCAGGTGCGGCGGGTGGCGAGCGGCGCCGGGGCTGACCAGGTGGACGTGAGCGCGGCCGCGGAGCGCGGCAAGGTGAGCGCGCCTGTGCGCCGGGCGCTGGAGGATGGCGCGGAGACGCTGGTGCCGCACATCGATGATGCGATGCTGCGGCGGGCGGCGTCATCGCGCGAGCAGCTGGAGATGTTCCGTGCGGTGCAGCTTGCGTCCTCGATCGTGGTGCCGCTGCGGAGCGCGGGCGGCGTGATCGGCGCGTTGTCGCTGGCGGCGTCCGCGGACCAGCCGGCGTTCGATGCGACGGACCTGGACCTGGCGCGCGAGGTGGCGCGGCGTATCACGCTGGCGATCGAGAACGCGTGGTTGTACGCCGAGACGGAGACGGCGCGGGTGCGGGCGAATGCGCTGGCGGAGCTGTCTTCGATCCTGGCCGGATCGCTGGACTACGAGGCGACGCTGCGGCGTGCGGCGGAGGCGATCGTGCCGGTGCTGTCCGACTGGTGCGCGATCCAGCTGCTTTCCGACGACGGCGGCATGCAGCGGGTGGCAATCACGCACAGCGATCCGGCGAAGCTGGTGCTGGTCGAGGAGTTGGAGCGGCGCTGGCCGCCTGAGCCCGACCCGGACGCCGAGCACGGCTTCTGGCGGGTGGTGCGCACGCGCGAGAGCGAGCTGCTGGAGGAGATTCCGACCGAGCTCCTGGAGCAGGCGGCGCGGGATGAGGAGCACATGGAACAGATCCGGCAGCTCGGGTTGCGCTCGGGGCTGGTGGTCCCGCTGGTGGCGCGGGAGCGGGTGCTCGGTGCGATCACGCTGGTGATGGCCGAGTCGGGCCGACGGTTCGCGGCGGCCGACGTGCCGATGTACGAGGAGCTGGCGCGGCGCGCGGCGGTGGCCATCGACAACGCGAGGCTGTACCGGGCGGAGCAGGAGGCGCAGGCGCAGCTCGCGCAGCGGCTCGAGGAGCTGCGGGCGGCGCTGGCGGCGAAGGACGACTTCCTGGGGATGGTGTCGCACGAACTGAAGACGCCGATCACGATGGTGCTTGGCAACGCCGAGATCCTGTTGCGCCGCGCCGATGCGCTCGACGCGGACACGCGGCAGGAGAGCCTGGCGGACATTCACCACGATGCGGAGCGGCTGCACAGCATCATCGAGAACCTGCTGCTGCTGGCGCGGCTGGAGCACGGCACAGAGCTGCCGTTCGAGCCGGTGTTCGTGAGCCGGCTGGTAGAGCGGCTGGCGGGCGAGCACCAGCGCCGGCACAGGCAGCGCACGGTGCGCGTGCGCGAGGAGGCGGAGAGCGCGGTGGCGATCGGCGAGCCGACGTACATTGAGCAGACGCTGCGGAACCTGCTGAGCAATGCGGAGAAGTACAGCCCGGCGCGGGCGCCGATCGATGTGGTGATCGGGGAGGACGAGGCATCGGTGATCGTGCGGGTAATCGACCGGGGCCCTGGCGTGGGGGAGCATGAGGTGGAAGAGATCTTCAAGCCGTTCTACCGGTCGGCTTCGACAGCGCAGGCGGTGCACGGCGTGGGCGTGGGGCTGGCGGTGTGCAAGCGGCTGGTGGAGGTGCAGGGGGGGAGCATCTGGTGCCGGCGGCTGGACGAGGGGACGGAGATCGGCTTCGCGCTGCCGAAGGCGAGCGAGTAGAGGTTCACGCGGGGAGAGCGGGGATCCAACTGGCTGCTCAACATGGCGTAGCGGGCCCCGCCGCTCACTGCTGGGCGGCTTTGAGGTCCAGCATGTAGCCGATGCCGGCGTAGGTTTTGATGAAGCGCGGCTTGGAGGGGTCGAGCTCGAGCTTGCGGCGCAGGCGCGAGATCCAGACGCGCAGGTACTGCAGGTCGTCGGTGTACTCGGGCCCCCAGACGCGACGCAGCAGATCGCGGTTCATGAGCACGTGTCCCGCGTTTGAGACGAGGTGATCGAGGAGCATCCACTCCGTGCGGGTGAGCTTGATGGGGCGTCCCTCGCGGGTGACGACGTGCCGGTCGAAGTCGACTTCGACGCCGTTGAAGCGGACGATGCGGCCGCTCCTGGGGGCGGCGGTCCGGCGGAGGACGGCGCGCACCCGGGCGCTGAGCTCCTCAGGGCTGAAGGGCTTGGTGACGTAGTCATCGGCGCCAGAGTCGAGTCCGCGCACGGTTTCGGCGCGGTCGTCGCTGGCGCTGAGGAGGATGATCGGCAGGTTCTGGCGGCGATGGAGCTCCGCCATCACGTCGAAGCCCGAGGCATCCGGCAGGCGCACGTCGAGGATCATGAGCGTTGGATGCGTCTCCTGCGCGAGGCGCACCGCGTCGCGCGCGCTCTCGGCGGAGACGACGCGGAAGCCTTGCGAGCGCAGTTCATCCTCGACGAGGCGGACGATGGCGGGTTCGTCGTCAACGACCATGACGAGCGGATGCTCGGCGGCGCCGCGTTCGGGCGCACGTGGCTCCAGTTCTGGTCGCTGTCCGGTGACCATGGCTGATTACCGTCCAAACGCTGAGGGCGCGGGCCGGGCCGGCACCTGCGGGGTCGGGAGCGGGGCCGAGGTTGCGGGCGCGGGGGCCGCGGGCCAGGTGATGCGCGGTGCACGGGCGGCCACGTCGGCCCCGCACCAGGCGCAGGCGACCCAGGACGGCTGCACCGGCCGCTCGCAGGAGGCGCAGGGCATCCGCAGCTCCTCGCGGCAGTACGGGCAGACCATGAAGTCGTCAGAGACGCGGCGGCGGCAGCGGCCGCAGGTAGCGGGCGTCATCTCGCGGGTGAGCAGCTCGTGTTGCAGGCGCTCGAAGTGCCGGTCCTCGAGCGTGGACTGTGGTCGCATGAGCAGATAGATGATCCAGCCGCCCAGGCCGAAGACGGCGACGAGACCGGCGGCGAAGATCCGTTCGGCGTTGTCCGCGGCGCGGCGCGACGCATCGCGCCAGGTCCAGACGACGAGGCCGATCCAGACAGCGATGGCGTAGGCCGCCGCGGCCAGCACGGCGATCGTGACGATGGTCTGCCAGTTGTCCATCTTGCTCTCCCGTCCTCCGGTCAGGTTCCCAGATACTCCGATTCGGCGTTGCGCCGGCGCTCATGGAGGCGGTCCCCCGCGCCGGCATCGCCCGCGTGATTCCGCAGCCAGCGGCGCTCGGCGCGCTCGACCGGGCATCGCCCGGCGGCCCCGAGCCGATCGCGGTCGGTCGTTGCACCGATCACGACGTCTTCCATCACGCGCCGGTGAATCTCGCGGTCGATGATGAAGCGCGCGAGGAGGGCGAGGCGCGCATTGCCGCGCGCGGCCTCGGCGTCGTGCGCCTCGGCGGCGAGCCGGCGGTGTTCCTCGGCGACGAACCGTGCGGGCTCCATGCGTGGAAGTGTGCGGATCAGCGCTTGCACGTTGGGAACGGCGCGGCGATCGTGGGTTGCAGGGGCGGATCAATCGTTGCGTGTGCGGTACGTAGCGGACGAAACGTTCGTCGTGGAGTCGCGCTGCCACGAGGTGAGCGTGGTCAGGGTGCGTTTGCGCACGCGCGCCCGTAACGAAAACCTTTCAACAGTTGATTTTGCCTAACAAACCCGTTGTCAACGTGCGTCGGGCTCATCTATAGTCGGCGTCAGCGGCTGCCTCCGCACACCCCAAGTCACTGATGGAGTTCGCATATGCGCCCGAACCGGCGAGCCGTGGCGGCGTGCGCCGTCATGCTGATGTGCCTTCCCGCGCTCACGCTGGGCGCGGCGCGCTGGATCGATGCAAGGCCCGGTCGTCCGGGCGTGGTCGAAGCGGCGGAGGATGCCCACCGGATCAGCGCGGAGCACCGGTTGCCGCCGCCGGATGCGCTGTTGCGCCGTGGGCGGGAGCGCTCCTGGTGGCATGAGGACCTGGCGCTGCTGCGGCGTGACAGCGAGCCGACGGCGACGCCTACGCGGTCGACGGATGCCGCGGCGTCGCGGGTGCGCCAGCCGGCGCCTTCCCCGTCGGCGACGCCTTCGCCTCCGGCGACACCGACGCCGGAGGCTGCGGCGCGTTCCGTGCTGCGCGACAACCAGCTGATCGTGTACTACGGCACGCCGCTGGCGGCGGGGCTGGGGGTGCTGGGCACGATGCCGCCGGATGACATTGCCGTGGCGGTGCGCCAGCGTGCGGCAGCATTCGACCGGCTCAACGGCGACGCGGCGGGGGCGGTGCCGGCACTCGATCTCATCTACTCGCTGGCGCAGGCCGAGCCGACGGGGAACGGCATGTACATCCGTCATCTTCCGGACGCGCAGGTGCGGCGGTACATCGAGGTGGCGGAGCGACATGATCTGCAGTTGATGCTGGATCTGCAGATCGGGCGGTCATCGATCATCGACGAAGTGCGGCGGATCGAGCCGTACCTGTTGAATCCGCGGGTGCACGTGGCGATCGACCCGGAGTACGCAGTAGGCGCGGAGGGCGTGCCGATCAAGACGCCGGGGCGCATCACGGGAGCGGAGATCAACGAGGTGCAGGCGTACCTGCGGGAGCTTGTCGAGGCGCACGGTCTGCCGCCGAAGATCCTGGTCGTGCACCAGTACATGGATCCGACGATCGTGGATCCGCAGGCGGTCGCGAAGGTCGAGGGCGTTGACTACGTGCTGAACATGGACGCGTTCGGTGATGTGAAGGCGAAGAAGAAGAAGTATCGCCACTTCGCAGAGAAGCCGCCGGAGACGAAGCTGCACGGGTTCAACGTCTTCCTTGTGCACGACCACGCGGTGTTGAGCGAGGAGGAGCTGTTGCAGCTCTCCCCGCTGCCGCAGGTGATCTTCTACCAGTAGCGCCGGCGCTGTCGGACGAGCAGGAGACGGAACATGGGGATACGTGCGATGCGCTCGAGGCTTTCGGGTGGGCTGGACGTGGCGCTGGTGCTGGCGCTGATCGCATCGGCGGCGTGGTACGTCGCGCCGGGCACGGGACACTCGCAGCCGGCCGATGAGCCGCCGGCCGCTTCTGGGTTCGCGTGCGCGCGGCCGGTGAACCGCGCGCCGCAGGACGCATCATTCGTGCCGCTGCGCGCGGCAGACACGGCGCCGCCGGCGGTGGGCGCCGCCTCGGCGGTGGCGATCGATGCAACGACGGGACGCGTGCTGTACGACAAGCAGATGCACGAACAGCGACGGCCGGCGAGCACGACGAAGGTCATGACGGCGATCGTGGCGCTGGAGACGATGCGCGACGAGAACGAGATCGTGGTCTCCGCGACGAACGCGCAGGCGATGGTGGGCAGCTCGGTGATGGGGCTGTGGGCAGATGCGCCGATCACGTACCGCGATCTGCTCTACGGGCTGATGCTGCCATCGGGGAATGACGCGGCGCTGGAGCTGGCCCGCAACCTGGCGCCTTCGGTCGAGGAGTTCGTGGAGAAGATGAACGCAAAGGCTGCCGAACTGGGGCTGCGCAACACGCACTTCCGCAACCCGCACGGGCTGGACCGCGCGTATCACTTCAGTTCTGCGTACGACCTGGCGATGATCGCGCGGTACGCGATGCAGAACGTGCGCTTTCGGGAGATCGCCGCGGCGCGGCAGCACCACCTGTCGCCCCCGTTCGACTACGACGTGTTCAACGGCAATTCGCTGCTGGATTCGTACCCCGGGGCACTGGGGGTGAAGATCGGCTGGACGAACCGCGCGGGCTGGACGTTCGTCGCGGCGGCGCAGCGTCACGGCCGCGAGGTGATCGTGGCGCTGATGAACACGCCGGACCGCGACGCCGACGCCGCGGCGCTGCTGGACTGGTCGTTCGCCACGTTCGAGTGGCGGGAAGCGGGGCGGCAGGCGGGCCCGGCGCTGCGCTTCTTCGACGCGATCGGGGCGCCTGCGGTGCTGGAGCGATGGTTCGCGTCGTGCCTGGCTTCCACCGTGTCGGTTTCGGCCGCGGCGGAAACGGATCCCTAGCCGCTGTTACGGGAAACGCGCTTCCGTTCCGGCGTTCGCAAGATCGCTGCAACGCGCGCGTGCGTAGGCTTTCGGCGTAGCGAAGCGGAGGTGAGTCGCATGCCGAAAGTGAAGAAGAGCATGACGGTGCAGGCGCCGGTGAACCTGGTGTACCGGGCGTGGCACAACTTCGAAAACTTCCCGCTCTTCATGGACAACATTGAAGAGGTGCGCGTGGTGTCGGGCGGGCGCTCGCACTGGAAGGCGAAGGCGCCGCTTGGCACGCACGCCGAGTGGGACGCCGAGATCACGCAGGACGAACCTAACGGCTGCATCGGCTGGCGGTCGATCCAGGGACCCAACTCCGGCATCGAGACGGCGGGGAGGGTGAACTTCCGCGACTGCGGCGACGGCAGCACCGAGGTCGAGGTGACGATCCAGTACGACCCGCCGGCCGGCGTGGTGGGCGACGTGGTGACAAAGATCTTCAAGGACCCGCAGCGCCAGGTGGAGGCCGACCTGCAGCGCTTCAAGGAGACGATCGAGAAGGGCGTGGAGCTCTCGGGCTTCCGGTTTGACGACGTGGAAGGGGATGGGCTGGAGGGCGCGCCCACCTACGGCGGCTCGATGGGCGGCGCCAGGGAGGGCGATCTGCGCCGCATGGACGCCGCGAACTCTGGCGTGACGCCGACGGAGGTGGACGACCCGGCGCAGCGTCGCACGGTCTGAGGCCTTCGAACGCACGGTCTGAGGCCTTCGGACGAATTTCGGTACGCACCGGGGGAATAACGACGCTTGGCGGCCAGCCGTCTGCGGACGGTTCGTCATCATCGTCCCAAGGCGGCACTTCCGTTGCGTGGCGAGAGCGGCGGGCGTGCTACCCGCCGCTCTCACTGTTCCAGCGCCGTCCCTGCGCTCAGGCCCTGTTGCGGGCGAGGACGTAGGCGCCCGCGCCGAACAAGAGGGTCAGGCCGATGAGGCCGACCGCCAGGCCGATGCCAGCGTTGCTTTCGCCGGCTGTGCCCGTGCCGGTGCCGGGCAACTGCGAGCCGCCGCCGACCGGGGTCGCGGTGCCGCTCGTGGTGGGCGTGCCGGTCGTGGGCGTGCCCGTGCCGTCATCGCCGGTCGGGGTGCCGGTGGCGCCGGCCGCTGGTGTCTGCGTCCCCTCCTGGCCGTGGACGGCCGTGACGGCGGAGAACGCTGCGCCCGCCGCCAGGGCGAGCGCGGCTGCGATGCTGAGGAACTTCATCGTGCGGGTAGCCTCCTTCGATGACAACTTGCTTCTGTACCCATGAAGCCACGCGGTGGGAGGGCTTTCAATCGCTCTGAGCGGTTTCGGACGCGCCTAGAGCGAGAGTTGACGGCGCATGCGCCGATGCAACGAGGCTGCAACGGACGGCGACGGGACACGGGCAGCGGGCTTCATGGGTCGGGGAGGCGCTGGAGTTCTATGTGCACGGAGCGGGGCGGCGCGCGGTGCGACAGGCGTTTGGCCCAGGTGGTGCCGAGTGCGTTGACGGCATCGGCATCGAGCCATTCGGCGTGGACGATGCGCAGACCGCAGCGCTCGTAGGCATCGGCGAGGGTCTGGATGTACGCGGGCGTCACTTCGGGAAGGTCGTGCGCTTCGGCGGGCACGGGATCGTCGAAGATGCGGGTGTTGAGGGTGACATGCGCGCGCGCGCCCGACGCCAGCAGCGTGGCGATGCCGCGCAACAGCGTGCGGTCAGCGAGGATGATGCCGCGCATGAGGCTCCCCCAGGGCAGCGTGATCCAGAGCTCGCCGGCCATGCCCGCGAGCGCGCCGGGAAGCGCTTCGACGGCTGCCTGCACGAACAGGGCGTTCGGCGCGCCGCCGCGGTCTGGCCGCCGCGCCGCCCGCGAGGAGGATTCGCGGACGTTCTCGGCGACGGGCTCGATGGCGACGACGAGTTCGCGCGGGTTGGCGCGGGCGCGGCGGAGCGCCCACTTGCCATCGCCGGCGCCGAGGTCGACGACGACGCGGTCGTGTTCGTTGGCCAGGGCATGGAAGGCGGCGGCGTCGATTGTTTCGTGGCGCTTGCCGCGCACGATGATCATCGTGCCCAGTGTAGGGTGCGGCGGGCGGCGGGCCGTCAGCGGACTTCGCTGACGGCGCCGTCGTCGATGCGGAGGATGCGGGCGGCGTACTCGGCCATGCGCTGGTCGTGCGTCACCATGAGCGCGGTCTTGTCGCGCTGGCGGACCTCGGCGACGAGCATCTCGACGACCTGGCGGCCGCGCGCGGTGTCGAGGTTGGCGGTCGGCTCGTCGAGGAGGATCAGGGCCGGGTCGTTCATCAGCGCGCGTGCGATGGCGACGCGCTGGCGCTCGCCGCCGGACATCTCGGCCGGGTAGGCGCGGGCGCGCTCGGTCAGCCCCATCTCGTCGAGCAGGCGGTCGGCGAGCGCGGCGGCCGCGCGGCCGTTGCGGCCGCTGATCTCGGCGACGGCGAGCAGGTTGCGGCGCGCCGTGAGGTAGGGCAGCAGGTTGTAGCCCTGGAAGACGAATCCGACCTTCTCGCGGCGGAAGCGGGCGAGCCGGGCGGCGCCCACGGCGCCGAGTTCGACGCCGCCGACGGTCAGGGTGCCGGTGGTGGGCGTGAGCAGGCCGCCAAGCATGGCTAGGAGCGTGGTCTTGCCGCTGCCGCTGGGCCCGACGAGCGCGATCAGCTCGCCGCGACGGGCGCTGAACGTGGCGTCGCTCACTGCCCGCACGGCGTTGGCGCCCGCGCCGTAGATCTTCGAGACGCCGCGGACGTCAACGGTCAGTTCGCGCGCGTTCATTGCTGCTGCCCCAGCGCGATCAGCGGGTCGACGGTGGCGATGCGGCGGCCGGAGAACAGCACGCCGACGACGGCGGTGCCCAGCAGCAGCACGACGGTGAGGACGATCCGCGACGGTTCGACGAGCAACGGTACAGATGCCTGGAGCAGGTCGACGGTGACGACCGTGAGCGGCAGGGCGATGATCAGTCCGATGGTGGAGATCAGCAGGACCTGGACGAGCAGCTGCCGGAAGACGAACCACGACGACGCGCCGATCGCCTTGAGGATGCCGATCTGTCCCACCTTCTGCAGCGTGAGCACGTAGAAGAACACGCCGATGACGGTCGCGCCGATGACGAGCCCGAAGCCCTGGATCGCGTTGGCGGTGTTCTGCTGGGGGCCAACGCCGGGGATGCTGTTGAAGGTCTGTGCCGGGGTCGCCGCTTCGGTGCCGGGGACGTGTTGCGGGACGGAATCAGTGAGGCCGCCGGCGCCGCTGACCATGACGAGCGTGGCGGCGGGCGCCTGCGGGTCATCGCCGTACTTGAGCAGACGCCAGTCCTCGATCGCGCCCCAGAGCGGGTTCTGGAAGAAGAACGGCCCTTCGTCCACCTCGCCGACGATCTCGAGCGTGTAGGGTTGGAGGCGGCTCGTCACCTCGACGGTGTCACCTACGGCCAGGCCGCGGTCTTCGAGGAAGCGGCGGTCGGCAAGCACGGCGCCGGTCTCGCCGGGCGCGAGCGCGCGGCCATCGGTGAGCTTGGGCTCGGAGATGGTGCCTGGCTCGAAGCCGAGGAACGCCACGGGACCCTTCTCGGGGTCGGTGGACGGCTGGACGGAGACGTAGCCGAGCGCCGACGATGCTTCGACGCCGGGTGCGGACCTGATCGCCGCGACCGTTTGGGCGGAGAGTTCGCTCTGCTGCAGGGAGAGATTGGCGGTATCGGCGAAGACGAGCGCGTCGGCGTTGAGGCGCTTGACGGCGCTGCCGGCCTGTTCAAGGAGGCCGGCGCCGAGGGCATTGATCATGAAGACGAGGTAGGCGACGAGCGTGACGATGAGGCCGATGAGGGCGAACTGCCCCTTCCGGTGCCAGAGTTCATCGAAGGCGATCATGGGTGGACTGGAGCTGGATTCACATTGATCCGGTACGCCCGTACGGGGGCGGGGTGATCACCGGGCGTGGGCCGCGGGACATAAGGGATGCAACGCAGATACAACGCCAGGGTCATCGGGCGGGATGGAACGGAACCGGCGGGCGGTGTACTCCGTCTATACGAGCGGCACGCATGGTTCATTCGTGGCTTGACACCCCGAATTGGCCATTCATACCATTCCGTACGGACAACCGCATAGCACACAGCCGAGTCCCCGCGCAGGCGGGGAGCGGGGGACCCACCAAGGATGTCCCGGGCTGAACCCGCCGGAACGGCGGGAGGGGAAACCTTCTCCCCCAAGCCGACAGCTAACCTCGCAGGCTTTGAAGGTCGGACCAGCGCATGGACGGCCTTTTTCATTTGCACGAATCGACTCCGCGGAGACGTATGAACCCGCCGGGGAACGACCACTCTCGCCGCCGTGGGCGCGGCACGATGTCATTCCGGGCGCCGTGGGAGCCCGCGTCTTCGGCTGAGTTTGGCGGCGTGGGGGAGACGCACCGTCTCGCGGCGGCTGCGGGTCTGCTCGCGTCGGCGCCGGTCGCCGCGCATCCGGCAGTGCCGGGCGATGCGGCCGTCGCGGTGTTATCACCGCCGGCGCGTGTGCCGGCGCTGGACATTGGCAGCGTCGCACGGCCGGTGATGGATGCGGCGACGGTCGTTGGCGGGCGGGTCCACGCGGGCGCGCCGGCGCGAGCGTTCGATCGCCTGCTCGATGTCGTGCCGTTCGCGCTGGCGCTGTTCCTGATCACGTCGCTCGTGTGGGGCGCGATCTGGCTGCCGATCCCCCTGCTGATCATGCTGCTGGGCTTCGACATCTACTGGCTCTGGCGATCGTTCAACAACGGCATCCACGCCATCCGGGGCTACCGCCGGATGCGGGAGCTCTCGAGCCTGGACTGGAAGCAGAAGTACACGGCGGAGACGTTCGGCGTGGATCGCGCGTCGAGGGACATCCTCGAGTGGGACGCCGTGCATCACCTGATCATCATCCCGACCTACAAGGAGAGCGTCGAGAAGCTGCGCGCGACGCTTTCGAAGCTGGCGGAGAGCGAGGTGGCGCGCGAGAAGCTGCTCGTGGTGATCGCGATGGAGGAGGCGGACGCCGAAGCGCCGGCGCGGTTCGAGATCCTGAGCGCGGAGTTCGCGCACAGCTTCCTGGCGCTGGTCGGCACGACGCACCCGGCGGATATTCCGGGCGAGGTGCGGGGCAAGTCGTCGAACGAGTCGTGGGCGGCGCGGCAGGCGGAGCGCATCTTCTGCCGGGAGATGGGCTTCGACATCGACCACATGACGGTGACGAGCTGCGACGCGGACACGCTGTTTCACCCGCGCTACTTCAGCGCGCTGACGTACTACTTCGCGACGAACCCGCGGCGGTACCGGTCGTTCTGGCAAGGGCCGGTCTTCTACTACAACAACGTGTGGGATGTGCCGGCGCCGCTGCGGTTGCAGAACAGCCTGGGCGGCGTCAACCACCTGGCCAAGCTCAGCCGGAAGTACGTGGTGCTCTTCCCGCAGTCGACGTACAGCCTGAGCATGCGCATGGCGCACGACGTGGGCTACTGGGACGTCGACGTGGTGCCTGAAGACTGGCACATGTTCCTGAAGTGCTTCTTCCACCTGGGCGGCGAGCCGGACGTGCAGCCGATCATGCTGCCTGTCGGCAATGACGGCGTGCGCACGCACAGCTATTTCCACACCTTCTGGGAGCACTATCAGCAAGCGCGGCGTCACGCGTGGGGCTGCAGCGACATCCCGTACGCGTTCAAGCAGTTCGTGCGGCACCCGGAGATCCCGTTCCTGCGGCGCCTGCGGCGGACCTGGTCGATCACGGAGAACCATGTGCTGTGGTCGGCGCAATGGTTCCTGATCACGGGCGTGGCGGCGAACATGTCAGCGTCGTCGTGGGGCGGATTCATTGGCCTGCACCCGTTCGCGCGGCACAACATCCCGGAGTGGTTCGTGACGGCGTCGCACTGGATCCTGCTGCCATGCATGATCCCGCTGGCGACGATGATCGTGCTGGACATGATGATGCGGCCGAAACGGCCGGCCCACTGGAAGCCGTGGCTCTACCCGTTCCAGTTCGGCCAGTGGCTGCTGATGGGGCCGGTGACGTTCTTCTTCACGGCGCTGCCGGCGCTCGACGCGCAGATCCGCCTCGCGATCGGCCGGCGGCTCGAGTACAAGGTGACGGAGAAGGCGTAGGGTTCGCGGTCCGCGGTTCGGAGTCCGCGGTTCGCAGGGGGGCAGGCTCCCGCCGCCTGTGGAACCTGGCCGCCTGGCAGAACTCCGCCAGGCCGAATTCCCTGGCCCTGGAACCTCCTGCACTGGCACCCGGAAGCGTGTCCCTATAACCTCGGGCGGATGGCGGTGCGGTATGAGCGCAGCGGGGCGGCGGCGATCCTGACGATCGACCGCCCGGAGGCGCGGAACGCCGTGGATCTCGAGACGGCGGAGGCGCTGCGGGCGCGCTTCCGGGAGTTCGAGGCGGACGGCGACGCACGGGTGCTGATCGTGACCGGGGCGGGCGGCGATGCCTTCTGCGCCGGCGCCGACCTCAAGAAGATCGACCTGCGCGAGACGCCGGAGGGGCCGATGGGCTTCACGCGGCTCGTCTCGACGAAGCCGACGGTCGCCGCGATCGAGGGATGGTGCGTGGCGGGCGGGCTGGAGATCGCCTGCTGGTGCGACGTGCGCGTGGCGGCCGAGCATAGCCGCTTCGGCGTGCTGAACCGGCGCTGGGGGGTGCCGCTGATCGACGGCGGGACGGTGCGGCTGCCGCGGATCATCGGGCTGGGGCGCGCGTTGGACCTGATCCTCACAGGCCGCGATATCGACGCGCAGGAAGCGCTGACGATGGGGCTGGTGAGCCGCGTGACGCCGCACGGGGAGGCGCTGACGACGGCGCTCGCCATGGCCGAGGTCATCGCGTCGTCGCCGTGGGAGAGCGTCGTGACGGACCGCGCGTCGGTGTACGCGGCGCTGGACATGCCCGTGGCGCGCGCGCTGCAGTTCGAGGCGCAGCGTCCGGGCAGCGTCGGGCGGCTGGGCGCGCAGGGCGCGGCGCGCTTCGCGGGCGGGGAAGGGCGGCACGGACAGCGCGGGGGAGTGCGCGACGCACGCGACTGAACGCGGGCGCCGTTCACCGAAAATCGCGGCGCGCATCCCTTAGACGCGCGGGCGTGGCGCCCGTAAAGATCGGCGTGCGGGCCCGGCGCGCGTCAAGTACAGATTCGCGCGCGCCGGCGTGGGTGACATCCGGCCGGTGCCAGCACCCTGTTAGAATGCGTGCGGTTCCTCGCCGTCTCCGCCGATACGTCAACGTCCGGGCCCCGCGCTCCACGCGCGCTGCCGGGCCCGCGGCAACGGATGGCCGCTCGGACCGTTCAGGGATGTGCAGGGCACACATCGTGCCTGACTGTGCTGAGTGTGTGTGTTGACGCGAACGGACGGGGTGATGAACGAGCAGCCTCAGAGTCAGCAGGAAGCCACCGACCGCGCCGCCCGGATCATCGCGCAGGCGCTCATGGAAGCCGAGGTCGTGCTTGCCGCGGAGCGCGAGGCGCGCGCGCAGGCTGTGCCGCCGCAACTCGTGGAGACGCTGGACCGGTTTGGCGACGTGCTGTCGAAGCTGGTCGAGCTGACGGAGCGGATGCACGACCGGATCGGCGAACTCGGCGCGGCCGTGCAGGCGCTCGGCGAAGCGCGGCCGGTTGCCGCGGCGTCCGAGGCGCCCGCAGTCCCCGCGGAGCCTTCGTACGCGCCCGGCGGCGAGGGCATTGACGTCGCGATTGCCTCCGTGCCGGGATTCCAGGGGTTGATGGAAGTGCAGCGCACGCTGGTGCGGATGCCGCAGGTGCAGAGCGCATCGGTGCGGCGCTACCAGGACGACCTGGCGGCGATCCAGCTCGTGCTGTCGCAACCGATGACGGCCGCCGCGATCGCGGAGGGCGTCTCGGCGGGAACGGGGCGCCAGCTGGTGGTGGACGAGGCGGCGCCGGAGCAATTGCGGCTGCGGCTGCGGTTTCTGTAGTTCGCAGTTCGCAGTTCGCAGGTTGCAGTCGCGGATCTGGTGGCCGCGCGTTTCCAGGGCAGATCAGCCGTTCCTCAGCAGGCGCATCGCCTGTGATCCCTCGCCGGCGCCGGGTGCGTACGGATTCGCATCAAGGCGGGGGGCAGTCACGGGAGGAACGCACATGAAGCGATTGGTATTGCTCGCGGCGGGCGGGCTCGCCGCGCTGGGGCTGTTCGGCGCGGCGCCCGGTTCGGCGCAAGAGACGGCGCAGGTCGAGGTGGTGCACGGAATCAACGGCACATCGGCAGGAGCGCGGCTGTTCGGCGACCCGGCGGCGCTGCCGCGCGATCTGCCGGTGACCGTGAACATCGCCGACGGCGCGATCGTGCTCGATGACTTCCGCTTCGGCGAGCGCGCGAGCGCGGAGGTGCCGCCCGGGACGTACAACGTCAAGGTGCTCGTCGGCACGCTGGTGGTGATCGACCAGAACCTGACGCTGGCGGCGGGCGACGACGTGGTGGCGACGGCGCGGCTGCTCGGCAAGACGCCGCAGATCGTCGTGACGCCGGCCGAATAGGCGCGCCGCGGCAGTCGCGGCTGGCCGCCGGGACGGGCCGCGGGGACGAGCCGGTGAGATTCAGCGGGGGCAACGGCGGCGGCTAACAACGATTTAACGACTTCCCGGCGAGGGGTTAATACCCGCGCCCTAAGATAGGCCTGTAAGCCAACGGCGTCGTGACCATGCTCCCCCGGTCACGGCGCCGGAGCTTTTTTCCGGAGCTATCAGCTATCAGCTAATCGGCTGTCAGCCATCGGCTCACGGCTCACGGCTCACGGCTCACGGCTCAACGGGCGCGGCTGGTTGCTGTTTGTCGTTCACGCGCCGGTAGACTCTGCGTATGACGGAGGAGCGCGATCCGGGGCCGGTGCATGCGCCGGAGTTTCCGGCGGGCGTGCAATGGCTGCAGGGCGGGCCGCTGACGATGGCCGGGCTGCGCGGCAGCGTGGTGCTCCTCGACTTCTGGGACTATACGTGCGTGAACTGCCTGCGCACGCTCCCGTACGTCAAGGAGTGGAGCCGGCGCTATCGCGATCACGGGTTGCGGGTGATTGGCGTGCACGCGCCGGAGTTCTCGTTCGCGCGGGACTACGACAACGTGGTGCGGGCGGTGCGCGAGCAGGGCATCGACTACCCCGTGGTGCTCGACAACGAGTACGCGATCTGGCAGGCGTATGCGAACCGCTACTGGCCGGCCAAGTACCTGGTCGACGCGAACGGCTACCTGCGCTACGTGCACTTTGGCGAGGGGGCGTACCGGGAGACGGAGGAGGCGATCCAGTCGCTGATCAAGGACGCCTTTCCGCAGGCGCTGCTGCCGGGACTCATGGAGCCGGTGCGCGATGAGGACCGCGAGGGGGCGGTATGTTACCGCGTCTCGCCGGAGCTGTACCTGGGCTACGCGCGCGGCAACTACGGCAACCCGAACCTGACGCCCGACCGGCCGGCGGCGTACCGCGACCCGGGCATGCACATGGACGGCTTCGCGTACGTAGAGGGTGACTGGCTGGTGAGCGCGGAGTACCTGGCGCGGCCCGCGGGGGCGAGCGGGGTGAGCCGGCTGGTGGTGCCGTACCTGGCGAACGAGGTGAACATCGTTGCGCACCCGCCGACGTACGGCGGGGCGGCTGTGCTTGCCGTTGAGCAGGACGGCGCGGCGCTGGCGGCGGAGGATGCGGGCGACGACGTGACGGCCGGTGCGACGGCGACGCTGACCATCGACCGGCCGCGGATGTACCGCGTCGTGCGCAACCGCGCGATCGGGCGGCACGAGCTGGCGCTGAGCACGACCTCGGACGGTGTGGCGTTGTACGCACTGACGTTCACGTCGTGTGTGATAGCGGGCGAACAGGGCGCCGCGTGACGGGGTCTGCCGCCGCGGATATTGACGCGCGCGGAACGCAGCTCTACGAAGAAGGCGCCGCGATGCTGGACGCGGCGTGGGATGACGGCGCGGGGCTGACGGCGCGGGAGACGGGCGCCGGACGCCTGCACGATGGGCGCGGCTCGCTGGCGTACGCTGCGGTGCTCTTGCGTCGTGGCGGCGCTCACGACGTAGCGCGCGCCGAACGCATCATCGCCAACGTAGCGGCCATGCAGGAGACGGCGCCCGACGACGCGCACCGCGGCAACCTTCGCTGGTTCTTCGAGGATGCGGGCGTCACGGACCTCAACGCTGTCGAGTTCGCGCTCGACGGGCTGAACGAGGTGGCGCGGCTCGGCGCGGGCGTGCTTTCGCCGGCAACGGCCGAACTGATCCGCGATATGATGGCGCTGGGGCTGGAGGAGATCGACCGGCTCGACGTGCACCCGTCGTACACGAACATCGCGCTGAGCGATGTCTGCAACAGCGTGCTGGGCGGCGAATGGCTGGGCAGCGCGACGCACATCGAGCGCGGCCGGCGGCGGCTCGACGACTGGCTCGACTTCACGGCGCGGTCGGGGGCGCCGCACGAGTTCAACAGCCCAACGTACCTGGGCGTGGACGTCAACCGGCTGGCGTTCCTGGCGGCGGAGACGCGCGACCCGGAGATCGCGCTGCGGGCGCGAATCGCGGCGGAGCGCACGTGGTTGCATGCGGCGTCGCGGTACCATCCGCAGCTCGCGCAGCTCGCCGGTCCGCACAGCCGCTCGTATCGCGACGGCTGGACGGGCGCGGGCGGCTACTTCAAGCTCATTCTCTGGCGACTGCTGGGCGACGCCGCGCTGCGCCGCAACCCGCCGTGGTATCCGCAGGGCCGCGAGGAGGGGCATACGGGCGCGGCCACGCTTGAGTACGCGCTGCCCGGATACATCGAGCGGCTGCTGCGGCGGAAACGCTATCCGTACGAGTGCATCGAGACGGCGGACGTGGAGCGTGGCGTCACGCTCTCGACGTACATGACCCAACGCTACGCGCTCGGCACGTCGTCGCGGGCGTACACCGTCGGCACGCCGCCGGAGCCGTGGCCGGCGAACAACGGCTTCCTGCTGCACTTCGCGCGGGATGAGGCGCCCGGCTATGGCATCGTCTTCTCGCGATACGTGGTGAACGACAGGGCGCCGGGCACCGGCGCCCACGCGACCGACCGCACGGCGGAGGATTTCTGGGAGGAGGGCGTGCACGTGGCGGCGCAGCAGCGCAATCGCGCGATCGTGGCCTACGGGCTGCAGCCGCGGATGCGCCCGGCGCGGAGCTTCAAGCTGCGGGTGACGGCGCTCGGCGTTGCCGCGGGCGCGGCGGCGTGGTGCGGCGATGCGCCGCTCGTCGAAGGGACGCGCGAGATGGCGCCGCGGAGGCCGCTGATCGTGGATGCGGGCGGCGCGTACGTGGCGCTGATCCCGCTGGCGCCGACCGACATGGGGCACGGCGCGCCGATCGTCGTGACGCGCGACGGGGACACACTCACGCTCGACATCTACAACTATCGCGGGCACGACAGGCAGTTCTGGGAGTACCGCTCGCTGGCGGGACCATTCTTCCGCGGCAACGTCCGCAACGGGTTCATCGTCGAGGCCGGGACGCCCGCGGTGTGGGGCAGCTTCGATGCGTTTCGCGCGCACGTGGCTGCGGCACGGATCAGCGACGACGTGGACGCCTCGCGCGTGCGGACGATCACGTACGCATCGCCGGGCGGCGAGGTGACGCTCCGGTACCGCCTGGATGATCTCTCGCTGGCCGATGCGCCGATTGCGCCGATGGGCCGGGGCGGCGCCATCGACGGGTCCGGCATGCAGTGGCTGCAGTCGCGCGAGCCGGAGCTGTCGCTGCACGGCGCGACGCTCGCGCAGGGCGGGCTGCCGGCGGTGTTCGCCGCCGACCGCGATGAGGGACTGTACGCCTGCGTGAACCCTTCGACGGAGCGCGGCCGGGTGCGGCTCGAGACGCCGGGGGGCGTGATGTTCGACTGCGACGCCCTGGGCACGGGGCGGGTGGAGATCGACGAGCGCGCGGGTGTCGTGGTGATGGATGCGGTGCGGCCCTTTGGCGGCGTGCGGCTGCGGGGCGCGCAGCGGCTCATCATCAACGGCGAGGACGCTGGGCTGTAGCGCTGCCGGGGGATCCACCGCAGAGACGTCAGACGGCGCACGTTGGTGGGGGTTCCGTGGTGGGTTTGTGCGCCGTCCCGGAGCACGTTCCGCCGTTGGGAGAAGCGCGGCGGGCGGAGTGACACGGCGATTTCGCGGCGCGGGGGCGGGGATCGTACTGTCGCGGCTGCAAGCAGAGCGCCGGGCAGACGAGGAGGTGGATGATGGACGACGAGCTGGCGCGGCTCCGCGACGAACTGGAACAGGCCCGCGGCGAATCCGAGCGCAACGAACTGCGGCGGCTGGAGGCCGAGGCGGAGAACGAGCGGCTGCGCGCCGAGGCGGCTGCCGCCGGAGATGCGGTCGCCGCCTTCGACGCGGACGTTTCGGCGATGCGTGACGAGCTGACGCGCGCGGACGAGCGGCTGCGCGACGCGGCCGAACGCTACCGGCGTCGCATCCTCGAGGCGGAGCCGTGGCTGACGCCGGATCTGGTGAGCGGCGAGACGCTCGACGAGATCGACGCGGCAGTGGAGCGCGCGCGGGACGTGGCGGCGCGCGTCCGCGCGCAGCTGGAGACGCAGGCGGGAGCGCCGCGCGTGCCCGCCGGGGCGCCGCCGCGCACGGGGCCCGATCTCTCGCACATGACGCCGGAGCAGAAGATCCGCCACGGACTTTCAATGCGGGGACAGGGTTGAGTCCGCGGTTCGCAGTCCGCGGTGCGCAGTTCGCCCTTCAGCGTCCGCAGGGCTGACGCGCTGCCCGCTGCGGCGTGCGACAGCCGGCCGCCGACCTCCCGACGCCTCATCGTTCATCTGGCGTGACCGCCGCTGCTCGGCGCCGGGTCACCCGACTTCACGACAAGGACAACACCGATGGCTCTGACACTGGCCGAAGCCGCGAAGCTCTCCAACGACATCGTGCTGCAGGGGGTGATCGAGACGATCATCCAGGACTCGCCGATCCTGCAGGCGCTGCCGTTCATCGAGATCACGGGCAACGGCCTGACGTACAACCGCGAGAACGCGAACCCGGCCGCGTCGTTCTTCGATGTCGGCGACACGTGGACGGAGGCGACGCCGACGTTCACGCAGATCACGGCGACACTGAAGATCGTCGGCGGGGACGCGGACATCGACAACTTCCTGCTGACGACGCGCAGCAACATCCAGGACTTGCAGTCGGCCGTCATCCGCCTGCGGGCCAGGGCGGTGCAGCACAAGTTCGAGGACACGTTCGTGAACGGCGACACGGCTGTGGACAGCAAGTCGTTCGATGGGGTGGACAAGCTGGCGGCCGGCGGCCAGGCGATCTCGATGGGCACGAACGGCGCGACGCTGACGTTGACGAAGCTCGACGAGCTGATCGACCTGGTGAAGGGCGGGCGTCCGGACATCCTGTTGATGAGCAAGCGCACGCGGCGGACGCTGAACAACATCGCGCGGACCTCGGGCGGGTTCCTGGAGACGGACCGCAACGAGTTCGGGCAGATGGTGCAGTTTTACGACGGTATCCCGATCGGGGTATCGGACTTCGTCTCCGACGCGAAGACGGTGGGGACGAGCAACGACTGCTCGACGATCTACGCGATGCAGTTCGGCGAGGGGGCGGTGGCGGGGCTGACGGCGCCGGGCGGCCTGATCGTCGAGACAATCGGTTCGCTGGAGACGAAGGACGCGACGCGGACGCGGGTGAAGTGGTACGTGAGCATGGCGCTGTTCAACACGTTGAAGCTGGCGAAGCTGATCGGCGTGCGGCCGTAGGACGGTTCGCGGTTTGCAGTTTGCAGTTCGCAGGGGTGTTGCGCGAGAACGCTGACGTCTGGTGTCCACCCCGACGCGTGATCTGCTGATCCCTCGTCCGCCCTCGCGCGGTCCACCTCACCGGACCGCCGCCCTCCCCCTGGCCCCCGCTCCGGATTGCCCTCCCCGGAGCGGGGGCCTCTGCACATGCGCGCCGTGACCGGCCGGCGAGGTACCTGACGGCGGCAGCGCTCGACGTCGCCGCGGCGCGGGTTGATACCATGCGCCTCTGCATGGACGTGAAGATCCGCTACGCGCGGACGTCGGACGGGGTGGACATCGCCTATGCGGTGCACGGCGCCGGACAAGGCGGCGTGCCGCTGCTCGCGGGGCGGTCGCTGTTGCGGGCGCCGGTCGATAGCGAACTGGGATGGATGGATGAGGGGCTTCCCGAGATCGCCGAACGCCGCACGGTCGTGCTCTGGGACTGGCGTTCGCTGGGACTGTCGGCTGCAGCGACCGCCGAGTACACCATCGGTTCGACGCTCCGGGACATCGGTGCGGTCGCGGATGCAGCCGGCGGGCCGGAGTTCGACCTGATGGCGTGGATGACGCCGTGCCACACGGCGATCGCGTATGCAGCGAAGCATCCCGACCGGGTGCGCCGGCTTGTCCTCTGGAACCCCTCGTTCGCGGGCATGTCCCCGCGGGGGGCGACACTCGCGGACCTGCCGGATATCGCGAGCACGCACTTCGCGGAGTACATCCGGCTGGCGGCATTGCGGATCTTCGGGTGGGAGCGCGCCGACCTGGCACGGCGATGGGAGCGGGACATGCTGGCTCAGTTCGCGTACGCGGACTGGGAACGCTTGATGTCCCAGATGGAAGCGGTCGATGGCACCGGTTGGATCGAGCAGGTGCAGTGTCCGACGCTGGTGATTCTGGATCTCACGGCGCCGGATCCTCGTATCGTGACACCCTTGGACCGGCAGGCATTCATCCGCTCGGTCGCGGCGCGGCTGCCGCGCGGTGAGCTCGCGATCATCAAGCGCGAAAGCGGCCGGCGCTACGGCGACGCCGTAAATGCCTTTCTTGCCGCAGCGGACGGGGGCGCACCGGCCGCAGCGGCGCACGGCACGGCGATCATCCTGTTCGCGGACATCGTCGACTCGACGGCGATGACGGAGCGGATGGGGGATGCGGCGTTCCGGGCGAAGGCGCGCGAGCTGGACGGAGCGCTCCGCACGGTCATCCGCGAGTGCGGGGGGACGGTGATCGACGCGAAGACGCTGGGGGATGGCGTGCTGGCGACGTTTGCGGCGGCGGCGCAGGCGATCGAGACGGCGCTGCGGTTCGAGGCAGCGGCCGCGGGGGCAGGGCTGCAGTTGCACGTGGGCCTGCACGCGGGGGACGTGATCCGGGAGGAGGGGAACGTGTTCGGGGGCGCGGTGAACGTGGCGGCGCGGATCAGCGCGCTGTCGGCGCCGGGGGAGGTGCTGGTGTCGGACCTGGTGCGCGGGCTGGCGCGGACGTCGGCGGGGGTGGTGTTCGAGGACCGCGGAGAGCAGGCGTTGAAGGGCGTGGGGGAGCCGGTGCGGGTGTTCGCCGTGCGCGGCGCAGGCGCATGACCGAGCGTGACGTCCGCTACTGCACGACCGATGACGGCGTGAGCATCGCGTACTGGAGCGCGGGCGCCGGTCCACCCCTCGTGTATATCACCGAGCCCGTGCTGACCTCCTCGGCTGGCGACTATCGGCTGGACAAGACGCGGAGGTGGAACGCGAGGCTGGCGAGGGATCGCACCCTGGTGCGCTTCGACCATCGCGGGACGGGATTGTCGAGTGAGAACGGAGACTTCTCGCTCGACGCGCTCTGCCTGGATGTCGCGGCTGTGGTGGACCGACTGGAACTAGGCGCGTTTGACCTGTGGGGTGACATGGATGGCGGGGTTATCGCGGCGGCGTATGCGGCCCGCCACCCGGAGCGCGTCTTGCACCTTGTCTTGTGGAACTCGTGGGCGCGCGCACAGGACGTGGCCGAGAGCGAGACCCTCCAGACGCTGGACCGTCTCATCGAGCTGAACTGGCATCTCTACGCCCACAACGCGGTCACGATGGACTCGGGCTGGACAGCCGAGGAAGCGGTCGAATACGCCCGGTGCGTCGAAGAAGGCTCAACGCCCCCGATCGCCCGGGCGTTCGTTTCCGCCACGTGGGAGTTTGACATCGAGTCGCTGCTGCCGCAGATTGCGTGCCCGACGCTCGTGCTGCACCGCAGAAACCACAAGTACTTTCCCCTCGAGCTGGGGCGGCGGCTGGCGGCCGGAATACCCGATGCGCGCCTCAAGGTGATCGAAGGCGCGTCATTTTATCCGTGGTTCGAGGAAGCAGATGCGATCGTGCGTGCGTTCGACCTCTTCGCGCCCGTCCCGGTCAGATCGACGCTTCACACCGGCTACGAGGTAGTCGAATCCCGGGGCACGGCGATCATCCTGTTCGCGGACATCGTCGACTCGACGGCGATGACAGAGCGGATGGGGGATGTGGCGTTCCGGGCGAAGGCGCGCGAGCTGGACGGAGCGCTCCGCACGGTCATCCGCGAGTGCGGGGGGACGGTGATCGACGCGAAGACGCTGGGGGATGGCGTGCTGGCGACGTTTGCGGCGGCGGCGCAGGCGATCGAGACGGCGCTGCGGTTCGAGGCAGCGGCCGCGGGGGCAGGGCTGCAGTTGCACGTGGGCCTGCACGCGGGGGACGTGATCCGGGAGGAGGGGAACGTGTTCGGGGGCGCGGTGAACGTGGCGGCGCGGATCAGCGCGCTGTCGGCGCCGGGGGAGGTGCTGGTGTCCGACCTGGTGCGAGGGCTGGCGCGGACGTCGGCGGGGGTGGTGTTCGAGGACCGCGGAGAGCAGGCGTTGAAGGGCGTGGGGGAGCCGGTGCGGGTGTTCGCGATCAGGCAATCTGATCGGGCGTGATGGCTCGCTCCGACCCGCGCAAGGCAAGCAAAGAACAACAACGACTGCGAGCCTGAGCCACTCGATGGTGCGGGAGTGATGCGCCGGCGCGGCGCGCTCATGAGCAGATGCGCCGTCAGCGTTCGGCGCGCGGAGGAACGAGCCTAGTTCCGGCCGGGGGCGGGGCCGGAGACGACGGAGGGCAGCCACGCGGCGAGCAGCCCCTCGAGCTCTTCGGCGCACTGGCGCAGCGTGTGATCCGCCTCGGCGTAGAGCACGAGGCGCTTGGGCTCCCGCGCGCGCGCGTGGATGTCCTCGCTTGCGGCGTGGTCGAGCACACCGTCGCGCATGCCGTGGACGAGCAAGAGCGGCTTGCCGAGCCGTTCGACGCCGCGCGTTCCGTAGAGCTGCGAAGACAGCGCTGCCACGCCGGTTACCTGCGGCGCGATCTCGCCGGCCTTGATGACGACGGCGCCGCCGAAGGAGTGGCCGACGAGCGCGACATCGCCGGCGCCGACGCCACGGAGGAAGGAGACCCCGGCCAGCACGTCGAGCACGCACTCGAAGAACTCGCCGGGCTTGCGGTAGTGGATGCGCAGGCCGCTGATCGACGGGCGCAGGCGGTCGGCGAGGCGCTGGTAGAGGTCGTTGGCAGGTCCCTGCAGGCCGCCCATGGCGCCGCCGACGTAGATGGCTGCGCCCGGCGCGGTGGCGCACGGGTGGAGCACGCCGCGGATCTGGCCGCGCGTGGTCTCGATCATGACGCGCAGGTTGCCGTCGTCGTCCGGGTGGGCGGCGACCTGGCGGATCTGCAGCTCGAGGTCCTGCTGCTCGCCGGGCGCCAGCGGCTCGTCGTCGGAGAAGTCGATCACGGCGTCAGGGTAGCGCGGCGCAGGCTGTGGACGCCGGCGGCGCGCGTCAGCCGACGATGCCGCGGGCGCGGAGGCCGGTGATCGCGGCGTTGTCGTAGCCGAGGGCGGCGAGGACCTCATCGGTGTGCTGGCCGGGCGCGGGCGCGAACGAGCGGAAGGCACCCGGCGTGTCGGAGAGCTTGGTGCCGACACCGAGCTGGGCGACCTTGCCCAGCGAGGGGTGATCGACCTCGACGACCATCTGCCGGGCGCGGTTGTGCGGATCGTTGAGCGCCTCTTCGAGCGAGTAGACGGGGCCGGCGCAGATGTCGGTCTCGCTGAGGATGCGGAACCACTCGTCGCGGGGCTTCGACTTGAACTGTGCGGCGAAGTGGGCACGGATCTCGTCGCGCTTCGCGGCGTCCCACTGGTGCGGGATGAAGTCCTCGCGGCCCATGACCTTGCAGAGGTTGGCGAAGAAGTGCGGCTCGAGGCTGCCAATGCTGATCCAGCCGCCATCGGCGCACTCGTAGACGTTGTAATGCGGGACGGAGCCGTTGAGCATGGTGCCGCCGCGCGTGGGCGAGGCGCCGCCGGCGAGCACGCTGCCGGTGAGGCTGGCGAGCAGATAGAGCACGCCGTCGGTCATGGCGCTGTCGACGTACTGCCCCTTGCCGGTGCGCTCGCGCGCGAAGAGGGCGACCATGATGCCGTAGGCGGCGTGCAGCCCGCCGCCGGCGAAGTCGGCGATGATGTTCATGGGGATCGCGGGGGGCGTATCGGGCCAGCCGATCATGCCGAGGGCGCCGCCGACGGAGATGTAGTTGATGTCGTGGCCGACGAGGTTGCTGTACGGTCCGGTCTGGCCGAAGCCGGAGAGTGAGCAGTAGACGATGCGTGGGTTGCGGGCGCTGACGGCCTCGTAGTCGACGCCGAGGCGCTTGACGACGCCGGGGCGGAAGCCTTCGAGGACGACGTCGGCGTCATCGACCAGCTTGAAGAAGATGTCGCGGGCGTCCTGCTCGCGGAGGTTGAGGACGATGCTGCGCTTGTTGCGCCGGAGCGAGTCGTAGGCCTGCATGCGCTCGGCATCGGCGCCCCGGCCGATGCCGATGCCGGCCATCTTGCCCTCGGCGGGCGGCTCGATGAGGAGGACATCGGCGCCCATGTCGCCGAGCATCATCGAGGCGAACGGCCCCGGGGCGAGCCGGGAGAGGTCGAGGATCCTGATGCCTTCAAGCGCCTGCATGTGCGTCCCTTTGCGCCGCCTGTTCCGCGGGGGCGGCGCGACAAGCATACGCAGGATTGAGATCAGGCGCACCGCGCGGACGTGAAAGCGATGGACGCACAAACGCGCGATCGTGGGAACGCCCGTGGTCGAACTTGACGGCGCCGCCGCGCAATGATGTCAAACAGGCCGTCCCGCTCTGCACATCATGGTGGTGGAGCGCGCAGGATTCTCCGGAAATCGCGGGGAACAAAGCTGGCAGGCAGGAGCGCGCGTGAAGCGATGGTTGGTCCGCTGTGGCTGGATGGCGCTGGGGATCGCCGGTCTGTACATCGGGTCGGCGCTGGCGGGGGTGGTGAGCGGCGGGCCGCTCGATCCGCCGGCGCGCCGGGGCCGACGATGAAGACGCTGGAGGAGATCCCCGGCACCTGGAGCCGGCTGCTCAGCGACGCCGGCGCGGACTCCTGCAATACGGCGCGCTTCACGTGCGTACTCGGGGGCGATGCTGTGCGCGACAACGAGACAGGGCTCGTCTGGGATCGGACACCGTTCACGCTGCTTGCCGACTGGACGTCATCGGCGATTGGGTGCGGGAACGCGCTGACGGGGGGACGGGGCGGCTGGCGCCTGCCCACCGACGCGGAGATGCGGAGCCTGCTCGATCCGAACTCGACGCTGCAGCCGATGCTGCCGGACAGTCATCCGTTCAACATCTACACACCGCACGGGTACGTGTGGACGGCGTCCCCTGTGCCGGGGAAGACGGACCTGGTGTACGCGGTGGACACGGACACGCTCGACCGCAACCCGGTGGCGAAGGTGACGCAACTCAAGAAATGGTGCGTCCGCGGCGTGCAGGCCGACGCACCGGAGGACTCCGAGCTCGCGGAGCGGCCACCAGCGTGGTCCCGGACGCTGAACGCGACCGGCGGCTGCTTCTCGGAGCGGTTCCGATGCGTGATGAGCGGCGAGGCGGTGCTCGACCGCGAGACCGGGCTGGTCTGGCAGCGGTACCAGCCCGAGTCAAACACGCTCAATTGGACCAGCGCGTGGGGCTTCTGCCTGACGGACGAGACGGGAGGCCGTGGAGGCTGGCGGCTGCCCACGTCAGAGGAAGTGGCCACGCTGTGGAGCGACGCCGGTGTCAGTTTTGATCTGCCGGCCGGGCACCCGTTCGGTTTTGCCGGCACGCTGCAAGTGTGGACGGCGACGACGGCGCCGTGGGACACCACACAGGCGTTCTGGCGCTCGATCGGGACGGGCGCCGGCACCACCGATGCCAAGGCTGCAGGGTATTACCGCATCTGCGTGCGGGGCGGCTACGGATACGACGGCTACTAGCGGACCGCTGCCCGTGTCCGATCACGCCGCGCCAGCATCGCGTGCTGCACGTGCGGGCGCCGTCACTGCAAGCGGTCGAGCAGCAGCGTGGCCAGGCCGAGGAAGATGAAGAAGCCCATGATATCGGTGAGCATGGTGTCGAAGACGCCGGCGGCGGTCGCCGGGTCGAGACGGAAGACGTAGCGCAGCGTCATGGGGATCATGACGCCGCCGGACGCCGCGACGAGCATGTTGGCGAACATGGCCGTGCCAGCGATGAAGGCGAGCGTCGCATCGCCGTCGCCGAGCCAGACGTAGGTGAGGAGCGCCAGCACGCTGCCGAAGAAGAGACCTTTCACCACCCCGAGCTTGAGTTCCTTCCAGAACACGCGGAGGGTGTCCGACATGTCGATCTCCTCCAGGGCGAGGCCGCGCACGACGAGCGTGGACGTCTGGATGCCGGAGTTGCCGCCCTGGCCGGCGATGATCGGCATGATCGCGGCGAGCGCCGCGACCTCGGCGATCGTTTGCTCGAAGAGGCTGACGACGCCGGCAGCCGTGAAGGCGACGAGCATGTTCACCATCAGCCAGGGCAGGCGGCGGCGCATGGACTCCGGCAGGGGCGAGAGCACCGTCTCCTTCACGCCGATGCCGGCGAGCTTGAGGATGTCCTCGGTCGCTTCTTCCTCGACCACGTCGAGGACGTCGTCGACGGTGATGACGCCGACGAGCCGCGCTTCGGCGTCGACCACAGGAAGGGCGACGAGGTCGTAGCGCTGGACCATGCGCGCCATCTCTTCCTGGTCCATGTCGTCGCGGGCGTAGCGCACGTCCCGCGTCATGATGTCGGCGAGCAGGGCCTCGGGCGGGGCGATGATCAGGTCGCGCAGGCTGACGACGCCTTCGAGATGGCCCTCGGCGTCGACGACATAGAGGTAGTACGCGTGGTCGGCGTCAGGACGGATGCGGCGCAGGTAGTGGATGGCGCGCTCAGCGGTCCAGCCGCCGTTGAGGGCGATGAACGAGCGCGTCATGTGGCCGCCGGCAGTTTCGTCGGCGTGGCGGAGGAGCGGCATGACGGCCCATGCGCGCTTCATGGAGCGCAGGATGGCGTCGGCGAGCTCGCGCGGGAGCTGGTGGAGGATGTCGGCGACGATGTCGTCGTCCACCTCATCGAGGAGGCCGGCGAGCGTGTCGGGCGGGATCGGTTCGAGGATCTGCTCGCGGCCCTGGTCCGGGAGGTACTCGATGATGGCGGCCATCGCAGCGCGAGGGACGGCCGGGATCAGCGCGAGGCGATCATCCTGATCGAGCTCGGCGATGACGTCGGCGGCGTCCGCGGGGTGCATGGCAGCGAGGCGGGCAGCAGCGTCATCGAGCTGCCCGGCCGCGATGAGATCGCGGATCTCGGGGATGAGGCTGATCGCCTCTTCGGCCATGGATCCCCCGTTGGACGCGTATGCACCTTGTCGCTGTTGCCGAACATGTCCGCAGCGCTGGCGGCGCTCGGGCCGGCCGGCGCGCGGAAGCGTCCGGCTTGTGCCCGCCGGAAGGTTACGAGGCGTTGGCGTGGAACGGCAACAGGGTTCAAGGCGGCGCGTGCGCGGGCGAGGCCGCGGAGGCGGCACACGGGCGCGGGTCACGAAGCCGCGCGGAGCAGGGCCGATGATGACGGCGTTAGTTCGCGGCCCCGAGCGCGGCCGAGTGCCGCTCGATGAAACCGATGATGCGCCGCTCGAGTTCGGGGCCGTGCTCGGTCGCCAGGATGTCCGTGCCGTGGGCGTCGCCGGGGAAGATGTGGCGTTCCTTTGGCGGCTGCGAGCGCTCCCAGAAGATCTCGTGCGAGCGGTAGGCCGGCACGTCGTCCTGCGAGGTGATGAAGAGCTTGGGCTCGGTGATGTCGCCGACGGTCTGCTCGGCGTCGATATCCGGGAACTGGCTCGGGGACGAGATCGAGACGATGCCCGCGGTGTCGAGGCGTGGGCCGGCGACGAGCGCCGCCGTGCCTCCCATGCTGGCGCCGACGACGAAGATCTCGTCGATGTCGAGATCGCTCCGCATGTAGGCGTACGCGGCTTCGAGATCGGTGTCGATGCGGTCAAACTGCTTCTCGCCGGTCGATTCCCCGTAACCGCGGAAGTCGAAGGTCAGGACGGTGTAGTCGCCGGTCGCGGCGAGCTGCGTTGCGAAGTCCCACCACGAGGATTGGTCGGCGGGGCGCATGTGGGCGAGGATGATACCGACCTCGCCATCGCCGAAGATCCGGCCGTCGAGGACGATCGGCTCGCGGTCGGCGTCGTCGGGTGCCGGCGTGGTGCTGAACTGCGCGGGGAACGACACCTCGCGGGCGACGGATTCTGCCGTCGCGATCACTTCGGGCGACGGCTCCGAGCTCGATGGATCGCCGCAGGCCTGCTGGACCGGTGCGAACAGCGCGGCGGCGGCGAGGGCGGCGAGCCAGCGCGGACGCACGTCAGCCGCCCGCATCGGGTTCGGCCGTGCCGAGCTGAAACGGCTGCTCGCCGTCAGCGAGAAGCTGGGCGCGCGCCTGCTGCGCGACGGGCAGGCCCCAGATCTTGATGAAGCCGACGGCGTTCCCCTGGTCGTACTGGTCGCCGCGGTCATAGGTTGCGAGGGCGTAGCTGTAGAGCGAGCGAGGCGACTTGCGGCCGGCGGGGACCGCCTGGCCCTTGTGGAGGCGCATGCGCACGGTGCCGGTGACGTGACGCTGCGTGCTCTGTACGTACGCCGCGAGATCCTGGTGGTGGGCGGTGAACCAGAGGCCGTTGTAGATGAGGTCGGCGTACTCCTGGCGCAGGCTGTTCTTCACGCGGAGCTGTGGCTTGGAGAGCGTGAGCTGCTCGAGTGCTTCGTGCGCGTGGTGCAGGGTCCAGGCGGCGGGCGCCTCGTAGATCTCGCGCGATTTGATGCCGATCAGCCGGTCCTCGACGAGGTCGGTGCGGCCGACGCCGTGCTCGCCGGCCCAGCGGTTGAGCGTCTGGACGAGTGTGACGCCGTCCATCTCCTGGCCGTCGAGCGCGTGCGGGCGGCCCTGCACGAAGGCGATCTCGACCTCGCGCGGCGCGTCCGGCGCATCGGCGATCGAGCGCGTCCACTGGTAGATCTCCTCGGGCGGCGCGACCCACGGATCCTCGAGCAGGCCGGCTTCGATGCTGCGGCCCCAGAGGTTCTCGTCGGTGCTGTACGACGACTGCTTCGTGACGGGCACGGGCACGTTGCGCGCGGCTGCCCATTCGATCTGTTCCTCGCGGCTCATGCGATGCTCGCGCACGGGCGCAATGATCTCGAGATCGGGCGCGAGCGCCTGCGTGCTGACGTCGAAGCGGACCTGGTCGTTGCCCTTGCCGGTGCAGCCGTGGGCGATGGCGGTGGCGCCCTCTTCGCGCGCGACATCGACCAGCATCTTGGCGATCAGCGGCCGGCCGATGGCGGTCGCGAGCAGATAGCCGCCCTCATAGACGGCGCCGGCCATGAGCGCGGGAAAGGCGAAGTAATCGATGAACGGCTGCTTGCCGTCGCGGACGATGGCCTTGATGGCGCCGATCTGCAGGGCGCGCTGCTCAACGGTCTGGAGGTCCTTCTCGTTCCCGAGGTCGATCGTGAGGGCGATGACATCGAAGCCGCGCTCTTCCTGCAGCCAGCGGATGGCGACGGACGTATCGAGCCCGCCGGAGTAGGCGAGGACCACTTTCCGGGTCATGTCACTCCCTTCGGGCGCGGCCCGTGTGGAGGGCGAGCGGCGGCGGCTCGCTTCGGGCAGGGTGCGATCATTTCTACGTGATCGCGCCCACGCAGGCAACGACGGACGGCCGAACGCGGGCGCGGGGTCCGCACCGGGGCTACGCGTCGTCCTCGAGCGCGCGCATGACCAGGCCGGTCGGCAGCTTGGGCTGGAAGTAGGTGGACTTCTGCGGCATGCGGGCGCCTGCATCGGCGACGGCCATGATGGCGCTGACCGGTGTGGCGTTGAGCAGGAATGCCGCGCGCGCCTCGCCCGAGGCGACGGCGGAAGCGGCGGCGCGGGCGTCCTGCGTGTACGTGACGATATCGCTCTCCCGCAGCATGGGCTCATCGATGCCGAAGACGTCCTGCAGGACGCCGTACTGGAGGACGTTGACATCGAGGCGTTTCCACGCCGGCGGCTGGTTCGGGGGCATCAGGTGCTCTACGGCGGCGCGGTCCTTGAGCGTGAGCAGGTGCAGCGCGCCGGGCGTCACGCCGATGGCGACGAAGGTGGGTGTATCGCGGCCGGCGGAGGCGAGGAGGCCGGTGGCGTACTGCACGTCGGCATGGCCAAGATCCTCGACATCGAAGTGCCAGGCGAGGCGGTCGAGCGCGTTCTCAGGCCAGGCGGGCGGGCGGATCATGCGGTGGGTCGGCAGCACGAGCAGGCCGGGGTCGTCGTGCGGGGTGAGCGCCATGAGCACGAAGTTTTCGGGCTCGTCGCCGGTCCAGGCGGATGATCGGGCGCGCACCTCATCGCGGTAGGCGAGCGCGGTCTCGTAGCGGTGGTGGCCATCGGCGATGTAGACGCCGGCGCCGGCGATCGCTCGCGCCAGCGTTGTGATGTCCGGTTCGGCGGTGATGGCGGAGAGCGCGTGGCGCTGGCCGTCCGCCTCGAAGTCCATGAGCGCAGCGGCGCGGCCGACGGCGGGCGGGACGCCCTGGAAGCGAACGATGCTGTAGACGGGGCTGATCTGGGTGCGGGTGTGACGCAGGAGATCGAGGCGGTCGGCCTTCGGGGCGGCGAGCGTGCGCTCGTGCGGCTTGACGATGCCCTTGTCCCATTCCTCGAGGCGGAGGGCGACGAACCAGGCGCGGCGTTCGTAGCGCTTGCCGGCGTGTTCGAAGCCCTGGGTGTAGGCGTAGATGGCGGGCGGGTCGTCGGCCCGCAGGATGCCGGCGGCGCGCCAGGCGAGCAGCTCGGCGGCGGCGCGTGTGTAGCGGTTCGCCGCCTCGTCATCGCCCGGGCGCTGCTCCGGGTACTCGATGCGCACGACGTTGTGCGGCGAGCGTTCGTAGAGCGCGCGCTGCTGCTGGGGCGAGATGACGTCGTACGGCGGTGCGATGAGGAGCGCGGGATCGAGGTGGTCGGCGTAGCGAAGTCCGTGGAACGGGCGCGCCTCGGCCATGCGGCGAGTATAGGAACGCCTGCCGCGAGGCGGTAGCGGCCGCGGGGGTGGCATCGCAGGGGGCGCTGGGGCTGCATGCAACGTCAACAGAAGGGAGGGCGCAACGGCAGGAGGCGTTGGTCCGAAGGCGGATCGTTGACACGGGCGCGCGTCTTTGCGGTGAGAACCGCGGCGGCCATACTGTCGGCGCCGCCATGAACGAACACTGCGTGTTTTGCCGCATCATCGCGCGCACGGAGCCCGCGCGCATCGTCTACGAGGACGACGACGTCGTCGTCTTCCATAACATCCTGGGCTGGGTGCCGGTGATGCTGCTGGCGGTGCCGAAGCGGCACATGCTGCAGGGCGAGCTGTGGACGTCGCCGCTGCTGGCGAAAGTGGGGGAGGCGGCGGCGCGCATGGGCGCGGAGCACTGCCCGCGCGGCTTCCGGCTGCTCAGCAACTTCGGCGCGGACGCGATGCAGTCGCAGCCGCACGCGCACGTGCACGTGATCGGCGGGACATTCCTGGGTGAGTATGCGTGAGACGGAGTGTCCCCGTCAGCAGTGCGCAGTTGGCCGCGATGCACTGCGAACTACGAACTGACGGCTACACTTCGACGTCGTGACGACGATGTACTCCTTCGACGGCGAGCGCTTGCGGGCGGCGGCGGTTGCGGCGGCGCGGCCGTTGCGGTGGGCGGCGTGGCGGCCGGACGGCGCATGGGCGCTGGTCGTCGGCAATCGCGGCGAGGCGGCGCGCTACGACGGCGAACGGTACGAGCGGCTGGCGACGCAGAGCGCGCATAACCTGCGGGGCGCGGCGTGGTCGCCCGACGGCAGCCGGGCGCTGCTGTGCGGGAACCGCGGCGCCGTGTTGTTGTTCGACGGCGACCAGTTCATCGAGTTGCCCGCGGCGACGACGGAAAACCTGCGCCGCGCGGCGTGGTCGCCGGACGGGCGCTGCGCGCTCGTCGTCGGCAACGCCGGCACGGTGCTGCGCTTCGATGCGCTGACGGGGATGCTGACGCCGTTGCCCGGGGATCGCGCGCACACGCTGCGGTCGATCGCATGGCAGCCGGACGGCGCGTACACGCTGATCGGCGCCTACGCGAGCAGCTACGCGGGTTATCCGCGGCCGCACATGCTCTATCGCTGCGACGGCCGGTACACGCAGGCGCTGCTGGCGACGGACGATGACGACGACGCAGTCGCGATCTCGTGGCGGCGTCAAGACGGGCGCGACGAGGCGTTGATCCTTTCAGTCGCGTATGCGCCGGCGGGCGGCGCGGCGCGTGCGGTGAACAAGCTGATGAGCTACGACGGGCATGGCTTCGCCACGCGCACGATCGATGCGCCGGGCGCGCTGCTGGGCGCGGGATGGCGTCCGGGCGGCGCGGACGCGGTGCTCTGCGGCGAGGGTGGGGCGCTGCTGCGCTACGACGGCGCGCGCGCGGAGCCGCTGGCGTCGGGCACACAGGATAATCTGGTCGGCCCGTTCTGGCGCCCGGATGGCTCGCTCGCCCTGTTCATCAAGGGGCCGGATGAGAAGGTGTACACAGCGTGAGGTTCGGGTGTTGCGTGCAGCGCGCGCAGAGTGACCGTCCGCCGCTCACCACCCGTCATCCAGCAGGCAGCACCGATCACCCACCCGGTCATTCCCATTCGCTCATGGCGTCGCGGGTCCAGTAGGCGCGCAGTTCGGTGATGAGGCCGGCGTCGTCGAAGGTGAGGATGTCCATGCCGCTGAAGTGGCGCTGCTTGCCAGCCTGCCGCTCCGTGATCGTCCAGCTCAGGGCGGCTTCGCGTCCGGACGTCGAGATGCTGCGGATGCCGATCGTGATGCGGTCGTAGGGGGCGACGGCGCGCTCCCACCAGCCGCGGATCTCGTCGTGGCCGCGGCGGGGCGGCTCGCCGACGGGGTCATGCTGCTCGGCGTCCGCGGCGAAGAGCGCGATCCAGTCGTCGCGCTTGCCGGCGTTGAAGAGATCGACGTAGCGGTGCGCGAGCCGGCGCGCGTCGAGCGTGTGCGTGCCGCGCTCGTCGAAGGCGGCGGCGAGCGAGGCCGCGGCGGCGCACGGATCGTCGGCCGCGCAGACGGCGCTGATGACGGCGGCGGCGTCCGCGCCCGCTTCGACAACCTGGCGGATATTCGAGGCGTTGATGCCGCCGATCGCGACGACCGGCACGTCGACCGCGGTCTTGACCGTGCGGATGCGGTCGAGATCGGCGGGGCGCGTGTTCTCCTTCGTCGCCGTCGGGAAGATGGCGCCAACGGCGACGTAGTCGGCGCCATCGGCGACGGCATCGCGCGCCTCGTCCGCGTTGTTTGTCGACGCACCGACGAGGTAGCCATCGCCGAGCAGCGCGCGGACGGCTTCGACCGGCAGGTCGTGCGGGCCGACGTGCACGCCGTGCGCGCCGGTGGCGACGGCGAGGTCGGCGTGGTCGTTGATGATGAAGGTGCAGGCCATGCGGCGGCAGATGTCGAGGATGGCGGCAATGTCGGCGAGCTGGTCGCCCTTGTCGCGGCGCTTGTCGCGCCACTGGAGGATTGCCGCGCCGCCGTCGACCGCTGCGCGCGCGATGTCGACCGGACTGCGGCCGCGGCAGGCCGCGGGATCGATGATCACGTAGAGCCCGCGAATGCGGCCGCCATCGCGGTCACTGGTGCGATCGGTCATATGAAAATGGTACGTCAGCGGCGGGTGAGCGCGGCGGCCGCGGCTTCATCGAGCAGCCAGGTGACGTGCGGATGCCCCTGCAGCCACGACGCGGGCACGTCCGCGGTGCGGGGGCCTTCGAGCGCCCGCGCCAGCGTGGCCGCCTTGGCTGCGCCCTGCGCGAGCACGAGAATCGCGCGCGCCTCCAGCAGGTCGGCGATCCCCAGCGTGAGGCCGCGGCGCGGCACGGCAGGGAGCCCGCCGAATGCGGCCGCATGCGCCGCGCGCGATGCCTCGGTCAGATCGACGACGCGGGCCCGCGCGTCCTCCGCCGAGCCAGGCTCGTTGAAGGCGATGTGACCGTTGACGCCGACGCCAAGCAGGCAGAGGTCCATGCCTCCGGCGCGGCGGATCGCGTCGGCGAAGGCGGTGATGTGCGCCTCGGGGTCGGCGGCGGCGGGATTGGGGACGTGCACCGTCCGCAGCGGCAGGTTGACCTCGCGGCGGAAGTACATGCTGTTCGTGCCCGGGGTGTTGCGGGGGACGCCGCAGAACTCATCGACCGCGAAGGCGGTGACGCCTGTCAGATCGCAGACGCCGGCCTCGGCGCGGAGGGCGAGCAGTGCATACGTCGCGCGCGGAGTGTCACCGGTGGGCAGGCCGAGGACGGCGGCCGGCGTGGCGCGCGCCGTCTCGCAGATGATGTCGGCGGCGCGGCGGGCGAGCGCGCTGGCGTCGCGCACGACCTCGATGGGCACGGGCGCTCCTTCCGGGTCACCGGCGCCGGCGCGGCGCCGTCCCGCAAGCTAGCAGGACAGCGGCGCAGATGCGACGGCCGCCCGCGTCGGGATATCGAAGCGGTGAAGGCAGACATGCGCACGCGCACGGTGCGGCGATCCGCGCATCGGGGAAATACGGATGCGCGGGCGGACGTGGAAAGGCGTAAGATAGAGGGGAGCGGCATTTCCCCACAGGAGGTACGGAGGCCATGTTGAGATTCCTCGCCCTGATCGGCATTGCGGCGGCTGCCGCGTTCGGCATCAAGAAGTTCATGTCGAGCAAGGAGCCGGAGATCGACGAATTCGCGCCGCCGGCGGAGCCCTACCGGCCGAGCGACCAGTACGCGCCGGGGGACCCGACGCCGGCCGTCTAAGCGTTCGCTCCGGGATACGAAGACTGACGATACGCACGGGAGAGGCGGTGCCTGAGGCATTGCCGCTTTCGTGCGTTCGTGTGTCGATCGCCGCAGGTGGTGCGCGGTCTGGCTTGTGAATTCCGCGCGCAATGTTTCACGTGAAACAATCGCCGCGCCTTTCGGGCCGGAGCCTGCGCTCAAGCCTGGCGTGCCTGCGGGCCGGCGTTGACGCGGTGGAGCGGCGTGTGGCAGCGCTTGCAGAAGCGGGCGAGCGCGCCGACGTGCAGGCCGCACGTTGGGCAGAGGAGCGATCGCGTCGGGACGCCGGCGCCGCATGACGCGCACACGGGCTGATGCGTGCCGATCGCCGTTCCGCAGCGCGGGCAGGGGCGGGTGAGCGGCGGCTGTTCGGCGCGCATGGCCAGCGGGAGATCAGCGGCGCGGCGGTTGGCCCGGGCGCAGAAGTAGACGACCGCCGCGATCGTTGCGGCGGCGAGCGCCAGTACGATGATCGCGACGGTCATGCGCGTGCCCCCCGCAGGAGTATCGGCAGGGAGGGTGGGTCTGTTGTGGCGCTTTGGCCCGCTCGGTGGCCGTGGCTGTATCCGGGGGAGGCTGCGCCCTCTGCGATGCGATGTTCCGTGAGCGGCTCTCGTCTCCGGCTGCAACCCGAGGCGCGGCAGCGGCTACTATGGCCGTATGGGCGATGAGCGGCCGATCGGGGTGTTCGATTCGGGGGTGGGCGGGCTGGCGGTGCTGGCGGAGGTCCGGCGGCTGCTTCCCGCGGAGCATCTCATCTACTACGCGGACCAGGCCTATTTCCCCTACGGGCCGCGGGGGCGCGACGAGGTGCGCGCGCGCGCCGGCGCGATCACCCGCGAGCTGCTTGAGCGTGGCTGCAAGCTGATCGTCGTCGCCTGCAACACGGCGACCAGCGCGGCCGTGGCGTGGCTGCGCGACCGCTTCGATGTGCCGTTCGTGAGTATTGAGCCGGCGCTGAAGCCAGCGGCGGCGGCCACGCTCGCGGGCAAGGTGGCACTGCTGATGACGCCGGGGACGGCGCGGGGGGACAAGCTCAGCGCGCTCATCGACAGGTACGGGGCGGAAGTGCACGTCGTCAAAGTGGAGGCGCCGGGCCTGGCCGACCGCGTGGAGGAGGGAGACCTGGACGGCGCGGAGACGCGGGCGCTCGTGCGGCGCTACCTGGCGCCGGTGATCGAGAGCGGCGCTGACATGCTGGTGCTGGGCTGCACGCACTACGCGTTCTTGCGCCGCCTTATAGAAGAGGAAGCGGGAGATGGCGTTGGCGTGCTGGAACCATCGGAGGCGGTCGCGCGCCAGGTGCAGCGGGTGCTCGAACGCGAGGGGCTGCTGAATAGCGGGGCGGCGCGCGGGAGCGTGGTGTACCTTACGAGCGGGGACGCGGAGGCGTTCGCGCAGCAGCGGGCGCGCCTGCGGGCAGCCGGCGCCGCGATCCCTGAAGAGGCGCTCGAGGAGGCACGATGACCTTCCGCGAGAAGCTCGAAGCGGCGTGGGAACGCAGCGGCAGCCTCCTTTGCATCGGCCTGGATCCTGACCCGGCGCAGATGGCCCTGGCCGACGTGGCCACGTTCAACATCGCCATCATCGAAGCCACGGCGGACCTGGTGTGCGCGTACAAGCCCAACGTGGCGTTCTACGAGGCGCTGGGTCCGGAGCGGGGCTACGAGGCGCTGCGGAGGACGCTGGCGGCGGTGCCGGCGCACGTGATCACGCTGGCGGACGCGAAGCGCGGGGACGTGGAGCACACGGCGCGGGCGTATGCGCGCGCGATCTTCGACGACCTGGGGTTCGACGCATGCACCGTGAACCCGTACGTGGGCTACGACTCGACACTGCCGTGGATCGAACGCCCGGAGAAGGCGGCGTTCATCCTCTGCCGGACATCGAACCCCGGGGCGGCGGACCTGCAGGATCTGGCGGTGCGCGCCGACGATGGCGACGCGCGCCTGTACGAGGCGGTGGCATCGAAGGCGCGGACGTGGGACCGGCACGGGAACGTGGGGCTGGTGGTGGGCGCGACCTACCCCGAGGAGATGCGGCGTATCCGGGCGCTGTGCCCTGAGATGCCATTCCTGGTGCCAGGCATCGGCGCGCAGGCCGGCGCGCTCGAGGAATCGGTGCGCGCGGGGCTGGATGCGCGGGGGGCGGGCCTGCTGATCAGCGCATCGCGGGCGGTGATCTACGCATCGAAGGGCAAGGATTTCGCAGCGGCGGCGCGGCGCGAGGCGGAACGCCTGCGCGACGCGATCAATGATGCGCGCGCCGCCGTCGCCGGGCGGCACTGAGCGCACATGGCCGAGATCATCGACTTCCGCATGCAGGACGTGCTCCGGCTGCGGAAGCCGCATCCATGCGGCGGCTTCGAGTGGGAGGTCGTGCGCATCGGCGCGGACATCGGCGTGCGCTGCCTGACGTGCAAGCGGCGCGTGCTGATCGAGCGGCGCACGCTGGAGAAGCGGCTGAAGGCGTTCGTGCGCCGCGGGCCTGAGCCCGATCCCGAGCAGGTGCGCCTGGCGCTGGAGCGCGACTGATGGCGGCGACGCGGACGGCGATGGTGCGGCTGTCCGCGCTGGTGCCGGAGCGGGCGCTGTTTCGCAACGATGCGTACCGGCGGCTGTGGTTCGCGCGCGTGCTCTCGCAGATCCCGGCGAACGCGGTCGTCTACACGATGCTGATCGTGGTGGTCGAGGCGACGGGCAGGAGCTTTTCGAGCAGCCTGTTCGTCGCGGCGTACATCGCGCCGGCTGCGGTGCTGGGGTCGTTCGCGGGTGTGCTGGTGGACCGCTTCCCGAAGGGGCTGATGCTGGGGGGCGCGCACGCAGCGCGGGCGGCGCTCTGCGCGATGCTCGCCGTGTCGATCGACAACGTGTTGTGGATCTACGTGATCGCGCTGCTGTTCGCGGTGGCGGGGCAGTTGAGCGGGCCGGCGGAGTCATCGGCGCTGCCTGCGCTGGTGGACGCGGAGGAGTACACGGCGGCCAACTCGCTGAACAACCTGGGCGGGCTGATCGCGCAGGTGGTGGGCGTGGTGCTCTTGCCGGCGGTCTTCCTGAATACCGTGGGTGCGGAGGCGCTGGCGATCGTCGCGGGGGTGATGTTCGGGCTGGCCGCCGCGAACGTGCTGCTGATCGACGGGCTGGCGGGGCCGATCAGCGCCGTGGACATGACGGTGCAGGAGGCCCGCGAGCAGTTCGCCGAGGCGTGGCAACGGCTGACGCTGGACTCGGTGGCGTACCTGGCGGTGACGGTCGTGGTGCTGGCGAACATGGCGGGGCTGGTGGTGGCGACGCTGCTGCCGCGGTACGCATCGCAGGTGCTGGACATCGAGATCCAGAACGCCATCTTCGTCGTGGCGCCGGCGGTGATCGGGATGTGGGCATCGCTGCGGTTCGCGCACCAGGTGGCGGGGCGCCTGTCGCCGTGGATCAGCATTGGCGGATCGTTCGCGGCGCTGGTCGTGAGCATCACGTTATGTGCGTTCGTGGCGCCGATGGCGGACGGGATGGGCTTCGATCCGCAGATCGCGCGCATTATCATCACGATGATGCTGGCTCCGGTGCTCGCGTTCGCGTTCACGCTGATCAACGTGATCGGCCGTTCGGTGGTCAACGAACGGATCCCGCGCGAGATGCAGGGCCGCGTGTTCGCGGCGCAGGGGACGTTGACGAACCTGGCATCGATCCCGCCGATCCTGCTGACGGGCGTGCTGGCGGACCTGATGGGCGTGCCGCCGGTGCTGTTCCTGGTGGGCGTGGGCACGGGTCTGCTGGCCATCTGGTTCGTCGCGCGCAATCTGGCGCGGCCGCAGGCGGTGGTGCGCTGATGGCGGCGCCGATCTACCTGAAGCGCGCTCCTCCGCCGCCGGCCCGGCGCGCATCGGTGCTGGGCAACCGCAACTTCATGCTGGTGTGGCTGGCGCAGCTGATCTCGCAGTCGGCGCAGAACGCGATCCTGTTCACGCTGCTGGTGCTGGTGACGGATCTGACGGACGGCTCGATCTTCACATCGGTGCTGGTGCTGTCGTTCGTGATCCCGGCGGTGGTGTTCGGGATCTTTTCGGGCGTGCTGGTGGACCTGTGGAACAAGCGGCTCTTGCTGATCTACACGAACGTGGCGCGCGCGGGGCTGGCGCTCTGCTTCCTGTTCGCGCGCGAGGACGTGGCGATGCTGATCTTCATCAGCATCTTCTTCTCGACCTCGAGCCAGTTGTTCGGGACGGCGGATGCGGTGACGGTGCCGGCTGTGGTATCGCGCGAGCAGCTGATCTCCGCGAACAGCATGTTCAGCATGGCGGTGACGGGGTCGCAGCTCGCGGGGATGATCTTCATTGCGCCGATCGTGCTGCCGGCGTTCGGGCCGGTGGCGCTGTTCGTGGTGGCGATCCTGATGTTCCTGTTCGCTTCAGTGTGCGCGTACCTGATGAAGCCGTTCGAGGGGGAGGACGCGGCGCGCGAGCGGCAGATGCCGACGTTGCGCGAGCTGCGCGAGGCAGCGGGCGAGTACACGCAGACGTTGCGGGCGCTGTGGCGGGATCCGGTCGCATCGCTGGCGCTGGTGCAGTACGCGACGGGCAGCTCGCTGGTGCTGCTGTTCGCGGTGCTGGTGCCGCGCTACATGCAGGAGGTGCTGCAGGTGCAGCCGGACAAGGCGGTGACGGTGTTCGCGCCTGTCGGCGTGGGCGCGATCGTGGGGCTGCGAGCGATTCCCTACATGGTGGGGAGGCTGGACAAGAACCGGACGGTGATCGCGGGGATGTGCGGGCTGGTGCTGAGCGTGGTCGCGCTGGCGCTGATCGAGCCGACGGCGCAACTGCTGCAGCGGACGGAGCACCTGAACCCGTTCCACGAGGAACAGCGCGCGGGCGGGCTCTCGGTGCTGGTGCTGCTGACGATGGCGTTCGCGGGACCGATGGGGGTGGCGTACGCGTGGGTGAACGCGCCGGCGCAGACGGTGCTGCACGAGCGGGCGCCGGTGGACATGCGGGGGCGGGTGTTCGCCGCGCAGGTGGTGCTGGCGAACGCGATCGGCATTATTCCGCTCATCGTGGCGGGATCGGTGGCCGATATCTTTGGTGTGACGCCGGTGCTGCTGATGATCGCGCTGACGCTGGCGATGGTCGCGGCGCTGAGCATCTACCTGGAGGTGCGCTGGTCGACGGGAGTGCGGCCGCCGCCCTCGGACCGGTCGCAGCCGGAGCTTGTCGAGGCGTGATCAGGCGAAGCGCAGATTCGTTGACACCCCTCGAAAGGCGTCGATAGACTGGCTGCGGAAGGGTGGAGGAAGCTGTGATTGAGCTGAGCATCGAGAGCATTCGCGTCTCGCTGATGAATTACCAGCGGGTCGTGATTCTCCGCGAGAAGGGTTCGGACCGCTACCTCTGTATCTGGATCGGGCCGGCGGAGGCGGATGCCATCGCGGTGCAGCTGCAGGAGGTGTCGGTGGCGCGGCCGCTGACGCACGACTTGCTGCGCTCGGTGATCGACCAGCTCGGGGCGCAGGTGAGCTACATCGTCGTGAACGACCTGGCGAACGATACGTTCTACGCCCGGATCGTGCTGGATGTGAACGGGCAGCCGATGGAGGTGGACTCTCGCCCGAGCGACGCGATCGCGCTGGCGGTGCGGGCGAAGGTGCCGATTTTCGCCGAGGAGTCGGTGCTGGAGCGCGCGGGCGTGCTGCTGGACAAGGACGGGGAGACGATCGAGCGGGCGGCAGACCGGCCGCGGGTCGACCCGGAGGAGATCGAGCGGATGTCGGCCTTCAAGGATTTCATCGAGAGCCTGGACCTGGACGACTTCGACAAGCGGAAGTCGTGAGGGGGTAGCCGGAGGGCCAGGCGGGGTGGCGCGGGTTGAAGCCCGCGCTTGTTCGTTTTCCCCGCGGGCAGGTTCCAGGTTCCAGGTTTCGGGGGCCAAGGGGTGGGTGCGTGCGCGGGGATGAAGCCCGCGGACGGCCGTCGTTCGGGGAGCGCGTTCGGGAGCGAGTGACGCGGTGCGATGCTGCGGCGCCGAGCGCCGGCTCCGTCGAGGTTCGCTGGCGCGACTAGCCGCTAGGGCGGTGATCGCCCATACTCTGCTGCGGCGGCGGGGAGTTGCCCGATTGTGGCAAATTTCACATTGATCGCTGGCAGGGATTGTGATAGCGTTCTCAAAGTCCTGAGAGGCTAAACCGGAGGCGACCGTGCAGGGCATGGGCCCGGTGGTGCAGCTTCTGGGGCTGGGTTCCTACCTGGCGACGTGCATCGCGGGAGGGCCGGTCGCGGGGTACTTCCTGGACCAGTGGCTCGATACGGGCCGGGTGTTCACAATCTCGGGGCTGATCCTGGGGCTCATCGTGGGATTCTGGGGAGGCTACCGCATGCTGACCCAGACGCTGAGGGACATGGACCGCTGGGCGCGCGCCCGCGAGCAGCAGAGGAAGAAGAACACGCAGTGAAGAGTCCGCGCACGTGGCTGGTTGCGCTCGGTGCGATTGCGCTGATCGCCATCGGCTTTTTCTTTGTGCGCGGGCCGAAGCCGATCATCGAGATCAAGGGGGAGGAGCTGGCCAAGCTGGGGCCGCTGCCGATCCTGAACACCTGGGTGGCGGGGGTGCTGGCGGTCATTGTGATCCTGACGCTGGCCTACCTGGGGACGCGCAAGCTCAACCTGATCCCTGCGGGATTCCAGAACGCGGTGGAGGCGGTGGCGGAGGCGCTGTACAACCTGTGCGTGGCGACGGCGGGCGAGAAGCACGGCCGTCGCTTCTTTCCTGTGGCGGCGACGATCTTCGTGTTCATCTGGATCGCGAACTGGCTGGCGCTGACGCCGATCTTCAACTCGTTCGGCGCGATCCAGGAGGTGTCGCCGCACCACTTCCATCACGAGGCGCAGGTGTTCGACGACATCGGCGGGGTCGGGTTGATCATGCCGTTCCAGTTGGGGGGCGACTCGCCGCTCGTGGAGTTCCACGTTGATGAGGAGGCGCTGGCGGAACTGGAGCAGGCGAAGAAGGACGCGCAGGGCCACACCGGCGAGGGCGCGGAAGGCTCGGAGGAGGCCGTCGAGGCGATCGAGCACGAGATCGAGGCGCTGTACGCGGCGGCGATCGTCGAGGGGTTGCACGAGAAGCACCTGGTGCCGGAGGAGATCACCGAGTACGAGGAGGCGATCGCGTACCTGGAGGAGGACGGCAAGAAGCTGGGCGTGCTGTTCCCGTACTTCCGAAGCATGAACACAGATCTGAATTCGCCGCTCTCGTTCGCGATCATTGCGGTGATCTTCATCGAGTTCTGGGGGATCACGGGGCTGGGGCTGTTCAAGTACGGCAGCAAGTTCATCAACTTCAGCAGTCCGATCAATTTCTTCGTGGGGTTCCTGGAGCTGGTGGCTGAGGTCGCGCGCATCATCAGCTTCACGTTCCGTCTGTTCGGGAACATGCTGGCGGGGGAGATCCTGTTGCTGGTGATGACGTTCCTGGTGCCCTTCCTGATCGCGCTGCCGTTCTACGGGCTGGAGACGTTCGTGGGCGTGATCCAGGCGTTCGTGTTCTTCAGCCTGACGGTGGCCTTCGGCGCTCTGGCCGTGGCGGAGCACGGGGAGCACGACGGCGAGGCGGAGGGCGAGCACGGGCTGGTGGCGGCGGAGTACGGGTCGGACGCGGTTGCGGCGCCGCATGGGGCGCACTGAGAGAAGGGAATGCCCCGCCGCGTGGCGGGCAACGACACAACGGTAGAGGCGCGCCCGCGGTCGGGCGTTGAAGGAGGAGTCCTACATTGGAACTGGCAACACTGCTGCCGCTGCTCGAGTTCACGGATGACGGTCTGAAGTACATCGGCGCCGGGTTTGCGATCGGCGTGGGTGGCCTGGCGCCGGCGCTCGCCATCGGCATGATGGCGGCGAAGGCGATGGAGGCGATCGGGCGGAACCCCGAGGCGCAGCCCCAGGTGCAGAGCTCGATGATCCTGGCGATCGTGTTCGCCGAGGCTATCGCGATCTACGCGCTGGTCGTCGCGATCATGATCGGCTTCATCTTCTAGGTCAGACGGCGTCCGCCTGCAGCGGATGCGTTCCGCCTGCAGCCGGATGGGAGTTGCGTATGGTCATCCTGGGAATCGGAGACCTGGGGATTAATCTCCCCGTGCTGATCGCCAACATCGTGAACTTCGTGGTGTTGCTGATCATCCTGCGCCTGGTGGCGTGGGGGCCGCTGATGCGGCTGCTGGACGAGCGTCGCGAGCGGATCTCGCAGAGCCTTTCGGCGGCGGAGCAGGCGAAGCAGGAAGCTGCCGAGTCTGACCGGCGGGCGCAGGAAGCACTGGAGGAAGCGCGGCGTCAGGGGCAGGCGCTGGTGGGGCAGGCCCAGGAGATCGCGAACCGCATCCAGGCGGAGGCGCGGACGCAGGCGCAGGCCGACGCGGAGGCGTTGCTGCAGCGGGCGCGGAACGAGATCCAGCTCGAGCGTGACCAGGCGATCGCAGAGCTGCGGCGAGAGTTCGCGGACATGACGATCGCGGCGGCGGAGCGGGTGATCAACCAGTCGCTGGACCGGAACCAGCACCGGCGGCTGATCGAAGAAGCGCTGGCGGAGTCGAGCTTCAGGGAGCGGAACTGAGTGGCGCTGCGTGGAGCATCGGCACGGCGCTATGCGGAAGCCGTCTACCAGTTGGCGGTGGAGCAGGACGCGCTCGAGCAGTGGTCCAACGACCTGGCGACGATCGCGTCGTTCGTGAGCGAGCCGGACGTTGCGCGGGTGCTGGAAAGCAGCCGCGTGCCGTCATCGGAGAAGGTGCGGCTGCTGCGGGCGGGATTGGAGCGGGCGCTGTTCTCGCCGCAGGCGATGAACCTGGCGCAGCTGCTGGAGCAGCGGGGCAAGCTGGGGCTCACGCCGCAGATCCAGCGCGCCTACCAGGAGATGGCGGACGACCGCCGCGGTATCGCGCACGCGACGGTGACGACGGCGGTGCCGCTGACGGACGACGAGCGGCGGGCGGTGACCGAACGCCTCTCGCAGATCACGGGAAAGCAGGTGGATGTGACGCCGGTGGTCGATGAGCGCATCATCGGCGGGCTGGTGGCGCGGATCGGTGATCAGCTGATCGACGGGAGCACGCGTTCGCGGCTGGTCGCGCTGAAGCGACGGCTGGGCGCGACGACGTAGACGCAGGTAAACGAGGCGGGCGGCGGCCCGCGGGAGCAAGACCGGGGAATCGGAGGACACCATGGCGATCCGCTCGGAAGAGATTGCGAGCATCATCAAGCAGCAGATCCAGCAGTTCGGCGCGGAGGTCGCGTCGGTCAACGTCGGCACGGTGATCGAGGCGGGCGACGGCATCGCGCGCATCCACGGGTTGTCGAACGTGGCGGCAAGCGAGCTGGTGGAGTTCCAGAACGGCGTGATGGGGCTGGCGCTGAACCTCGAAGAGGACAGCGTGGGCGTGATGGTGCTGGGCGCGTACGACGGCATCAAGGAAGGCGACGAGGTGCGCGCAACCGGGCGCATCGTGCAGGTGCCGGTGGGCGATGCGCTGCTGGGCCGCGTGGTGAACGCGCTGGGCGAGCCGATCGACGGCAAGGGGCCGATCGCGACGACGAAGACGCGGCCTGTGGAGCGGATCGCGCCGGACGTGACGACGCGGAAGTCAGTGGACACGCCGGTGCAGACGGGCGTGAAGGCGATCGACGCGATGACGCCGATCGGGCGCGGGCAGCGGCAGCTGATCATCGGCGACCGGTCGACGGGGAAGACGGCACTGGCGATCGACACGATCATCAACCAGCGTGGGGGCGACCTGCTGTGCATCTACGTGGCGATCGGGCAGAAGAACGCGAAGATCGCGCAGACGATGGCGATCCTGGAGCAGTACGGGGCGCTGGAGCACACGGTGATCGTGTCGGCGACGGCGGCGGAGTCGGCGGCGCTGCAGTACCTGGCGCCGTACGCGGGCTGCGCGATGGGCGAGGAGTGGATGGAGCAGGGCAAGGATGTCCTGATCGTCTACGACGACCTTTCGAAGCACGCGTGGGCGTACCGGCAGGTGTCGCTGCTGTTGCGGCGGCCGCCGGGGCGCGAGGCGTACCCCGGTGACGTGTTCTACCTGCACAGCCGTCTGCTGGAGCGCGCGGCCAAGATGAACGACGCGCACGGCGGCGGCTCGCTGACGGCGCTGCCGGTGATCGAGACGCAGGCGAACGACGTGTCGGCGTACATTCCAACGAACGTGATCTCGATCACGGACGGGCAGATCTTCCTGGAGAACGACCTGTTCAACGCGGGCATCCGGCCGGCGATCAACGCGGGCATCTCGGTGTCGCGCGTGGGCGGCGCGGCGCAGCGGCGGGCGATGCGGCAGGTGGCGGGGCAGCTGCGCATCGCGATGGCGCAGTTCCGCGAATTGCAGGCGTTCGCGCAGTTCGGGACGAGCGACCTGGACCCGGCGACGCGGCGGCAGCTGGAGCGCGGCCAGCGGGCGCAGGAGGTGCTGAAGCAGCCGCAGTACGCGCCGCTGAGCCTGGGGCAGCAGGTGTCGATCTTCTGGGCGCTGAACAACGGCTTGATGGACGACGTGCCGGTGGAGAAGGTGCAGGCGTTCGAGCAGGCCTTCCTGAAGTTCATGGACAGCAACAAGCCGGACGTGCTGCGCGACATCGAGGATAAGAAGATTCTCGACGAGGGGCTGGAGGCGAAGCTGAAGGCAGCGGTCGAGGAATTCAAGCAGACGGTTCCGTACTAGGGGCCAGGGGCCCAGGGCCGCGGGCAGTGGCCAGCTGCCAGGGGTGAGAGACAGGGTGCAGTGGCAACCGTAAAGCAGATCCGCAGGCGCGTCCGATCGGTCAAGTCGATCGCCAAGGTGACGAAGGCGATGGAGCTGGTGGCCGGATCGAAGATGCGGCGCTCGCAGACGCGGGCGCTGGCGGCGCGGCCGTACGCGGACAAGCTGCTCGAGGTGCTGGGCGACCTGGCGAAGCAGACGGGGACGGATGAGGAGAAGCACCCGTACCTGACGGTGCGGCCGGCGCGGAACACGCTGATCCTGTTCCTGAACGCGAACCGTGGTCTGGCCGGCGGTCTGCCTTCGAACATGAACCGGCGGGCGGCGTCATTCGCGCTGGAGCAGGAGACGCCGGTGTCGTTCGTGGCGGTGGGGAAGAAGGGGCGCGACTTCGTGGTGCGAGCGGGGCAGCCGCTGATCGCCGATTTTTCGATGCCGGATTACCCGGGGCTGCTGGACACGCTGCCGGTGACGCGCATCGTCATCGACGAGTATGAGAGCGGGCGGGTGGACCGGGTGTTCATCCTCTATCCGCGGTTCGTGAACACGGCCGTGCAGACGCCGACGGTGAAGCAGCTGCTGCCGATCGAGCCGGAGGATATCCGCGACCGCACGGTCGAGGACGTGGATTACATCTACGAGCCGAGCGCCGAGGCGGTGTTCGCGGAGCTGCTGCCGCGCTACGTGGAGATGACGATCTACGAGGCGATCCTGGAGGCGGAGGCGAGCGAGCTTTCGGCGCGGATGGTGGCGATGCGGAACGCGACCGAAGCGGCGAACGAGATGATCGACACGCTGACGCTGATCTACAACAAGGTCCGGCAGGAGCAGATCACGAAGGAACTCCTCGACATCGTCGGCGGTGTCGAGGCGATGAGCAGCGCCCGGGCGTAGGCGCGCCCAGACGGAGGCGGAGGACACAATGGCAACAGCAGCGGGACGCGTATCGCAGGTGATCGGCACCGTGGTCGACGTGGAGTTTCCGACGGGCGACCTGCCGGCGCTCTTCAATGCGGTGGAGATCCGCAATGACGGCGCGACGCTGGTCGCGGAGGTGGAGCAGCACCTGGGGAACAACTGGGTGCGCTGCCTGGCGATGAACTCGACCGACGGGCTGCGCCGCGGGGCCGAGGTGGTGGACACGGGCGCGCCGATCTCGGTGCCGGTGGGGACACCGACGCTGGGGCGGCTCTTCAACGTGCTGGGGGAGGCGCTCGACGGGCGGGGGCCGGTGAACGCGGAGAAGAAGGCTTCGATCCACCGCAAGCCGCCGACGTTCGAGGAGCAGGAAACGCAAGTCCAGGTGCTGGAGACCGGCATCAAGGTCGTCGACCTGATCGCGCCGCTGGTGCGCGGCGGGAAGGTGGGCCTGTTCGGCGGCGCTGGCGTGGGCAAGACGGTGCTGATCAAGGAGCTGATCCGCAACATCGCCGAGGAGCACTCGGGGATCTCGGTGTTCGCCGGGGTGGGGGAGCGCTCGCGCGAGGGCAACGACCTGTGGGTGGAGATGGAAGAGTCGGGCGTGCTCGACAAGACGGTGCTCGTCTTCGGGCAGATGAACGAGCCGCCCGGCGTGCGGCTGCGGATCGGCCTGACGGGCCTGACGATGGCGGAGTACTTCCGCGACGAGTCGGGGCAGGACGTGCTGCTGTTCATCGACAACATCTACCGCTACACGCTGGCGGGGCAGGAAGTGTCGGCGCTGCTGGGGCGCATGCCTTCGGCGGTGGGATACCAGCCAACGCTGGCGACGGAAATGGGTGAGCTGGAAGAGCGCATCACGACGACGAAGAAGGGGTCGATCACGTCGTTCCAGGCGATCTACGTGCCGGCGGACGACTACACGGACCCGGGCGTGGCGACGACGTTCGGCCACCTGGACGCGGTGGTGGCGCTGGAGCGGGCGATCTTCGAGAAGGCGATCTACCCATCGATGGACCCGCTGACGTCATACTCGCGCATCCTGGACCCGAACATCGTCGGGCAGGAGCACTTCGATGTGGCGCGCGGCGTGCAGCGGGTGTTGCAGCGCTACAAGGACCTGCAGGACATCATTGCCATCCTGGGGGTGGAAGAGTTGTCGGAGGAGGACAAGCAGACGGTGGCGCGGGCCCGCCGGATCGAGCGGTTCCTGGGGCAGGCGATGTTCATGGGCGAGGTGTTCACAGGCATTCCCGGGCAGTACGTGCCGCTGCGGGAGAACGTGCGCAGCTTCCGCGAGATCCTGGAGGGCAAGGTGGACCACCTGCCGGAGCAGGCGTTCGTCAACGTCGGCACGATCGACGACGCGGCGGCGAAGGCGAACCAGATGGGCACGGTGTCGTGACATGCCGCTGAGCGTCGAGATCGTGACGATCGAGCGGACGCTGCTCACGGAGGACGGCGTGGACGAGGTGATCGCGCCGGGCGTGGAGGGGCAGTTCGCCGTGCTGCCGAAGCACGCGGCGTTCATGACGATGCTGATGCCGGGTGAGCTGATCCTGAAGAAGGGCGGCGAGGAGCTGCCGTTCGCGGTCACCGGCGGCTTCTTCGAGGTGCTGAACGACCGGGTGAAGATCCTGGCGGACGCGGCGGAGCGGGCGGACGAGATCGACATCGAACGGGCGGAGCAGGCGCGCGAGCGGGCGCGGCTGGCGCTGGAGCGGCGCGAGAGCGTGGAAGACCTGGCGGCGGCGCAGGCGTCACTGCAGCGGGCGTTGATCCGCTTGCGGGTGGCGGAGTTCAGGCGGCGTCGCACGAGCCAGCAGCGGCGCTAGCGTTTCTTCCATATCAACGGCAGCCGGCAGGCGCGGTACCATAGCGGCCTGATGCATGTTGCCGCGAACGGCGCCGACTCGACTTCTGTGGGCACGTACGACCTGGTGGTTCTTGGCGGGGGGCCGGCGGGGGAGAAGGGCGCGGCCCAGGCGGCGTACTTCGGGAAGCGCGTGGCGCTGATCGATCCCGGCGCGGGGGGCGGCGTGGTGACGGGCACGCTGCCGAGCAAGGCGCTGCGGGAGACGGCGCTGTACCTGTCGGGCGTGCGCAGCCGTGGGCTCTACGGCATCGACTATTCGTTCGACCGCGAGATCTCGGTCGAGGATCTGTTCTTCCGGCAGAAGGCGGTCGAGCGCACACATGTGGCGCTGGTCGAAGAGAACCTGTCGCAGCACCGGATCGAGGTCTTCCGCGGGCGCGGTTCGCTGATCGACGCGCAGACGGTGCGCGTGCAGCGGGCAGACGGCGGGACGGCGACGCTGCGGGGGCGCTTCATCCTGGTCGCGGTGGGGTCGCGGCCGGCGCGCCCGTCCTCGGTGCCGTTCGACGACGAGCGGATCTTCGACACCGAGACGATCCTGGGGCTGCGGCGGATCCCACGCTCGCTGGTGGTGGTCGGGGCCGGGGTGATCGGCACGGAGTACGCGACGCTCTTCGCGGCTCTGGGCAGCGCGGTGACCCTGGTGGATCCGAACGCGCGGTTGCTGCCATTCATCGACGGCGAGATCGCGGCGGCGCTGGCGGGGGAGATGGGTCGCGCAGGCGTGCGGATCTGTTTCGGGCGGCAGGTGCGCGAGATCACGGCGGCGGCCGCAGGGGCGTGTGTGACGCTGGACGACGGCGAGCGGATCGAGGCGGACGCGGCGCTGTATTGCATCGGCCGTTGCGGGAACACCGAGGGGCTGGGGCTGGAGGCGCTGGGCATCGCGCTGGACGGGCGGGGGCGGATCGGCGTGGACGAGCATTATGCGACGGCGGCGCCGAGCGTGCTGGCGGCGGGCGACGTGATCGGCTTCCCGGCGCTGGCGTCGACCTCGATGGAGCAGGCGCGGGTGGCGGTGTGCCAGGCGTTCGGGTTCGCGTACAAGCGGCAGGTGTCGTCGCTGGTGCCGTACGGGATCTACACGATCCCGGAGCTTTCGATGCTGGGGGAGACCGAGGAGACGCTGCGGGCGCGGGGGACGCCGTACTGCGTGGGGCGCGGGCACTTCCGGCGGAACGCGCGGGGGCAGATCATCGGCGACACGGCGGGGATGATCAAGCTGGTGTTCGACCCTGGGACGCGGCGGCTGCTCGGCGTGCACATCATCGGCGAGCGGGCATCGGAGCTGGTGCACGTGGGGCAGATGGTGATGCAGCACGGCGGGGCGATCGACGTGTTCATCGACAGCGTCTTCAACTTTCCGACGCTGGCGGACGCGTACAAGTACGCGGCGTACGACGGGCTGCAGGCGCTGGAGGGGCGGCCGGCGGGCGCGACGAGCCGATAGATCGCTCTGGCGTGGCGTGGGGGATGGCGGGCGTTGACCGAGAGATGGCAGTGGCGCATGCGGCATGCGCCTTCGAACGGTGGTACGGAAGGGGCGATGTCATGGCAGAAGAGGCACGTGCGCAAGGGCGTCCGACGGCGGTCGCGGACCCCGGCGCTCTGGTGGCGCGGCGCTCGCTCGTTATCCGCGCGACGCAGGATCGAATCTGGGAGGAGATCGCATCGAAAGAACGGTTCGCAGCGTGGTGGGGCGTGGAGACAGAGGTGATGAAGACCGCGGTGCTGCGCTGGGACGCGCGCGAGGGCGGTTGGTTCGAGAACACCGGGACCTATGGGGGCTCGCCCATCAACTTCAAGGGACGGATCGTCGTGTTCGACCCGCCGCGTGAGGCGACCTTCGAGTGGACCGCGCCGGAGAGCGGGTGGACGGAGCCGACGTACGTCTCGGTCCGGCTGCGGCCGCTGGAAGCGGGAACGCTGGCCGAGATCGTGCACTTCGGCTGGGAGGCGCTCGGCGAGGCCGGCCCGGAGCTGCACCAGGTGTTCGAGCGCGGCTGGTCGCTGGCGGAGCTGGAGGCGCTGAAGCAGCGGGCCGAAGCGAACGCGGCCTGATCCCTGCGGGGGGCTGGCCGGCCCGGCGCGCGGCCGGATCGTCACGATGCGATGCCGGCGGCGCCGTCGTCAGACGAGTATGACGTGAGGGCGTTCCAGTGCGGAACGCCCTCACGTTGCGGGCTCGCTCTGGCGGCCGATGGGGTCAGCCGCCGGCGATCGGCGGGATGAGTTCGATCTTCGCGCTCTCGGGGACGACATGCTCGACGGGAACCATCTCTTCATCGATGGCGACGACGAGGGTGTTGATGAGCGCATCGAGCACGGGGTACTCCTGAACGATCCGGTCGCGCAGCACGCCGACGGTGGCGCCCGGTGGCACGTCGATGGACACGGCGGGGCTGCCGACGAGGCCCTGGAGGCCGGCGTAGAGGGCGACGTTGAGCGTTGGCATCAGCAGCAGCTCCGTTGCTCGGTGGTGGCCTGCGGGCGGGCCGCCTGGGGCTTGCGGGCGGAGATCGTGGCGCTGTACCAGGGCTTGTCGCGGTACTCGCTGCGGTTCTCGACGACGATGTCGGTGAAGCCGGCCTGGACGAGGCGGCCCAGGTAGTCGGACTCGAGCAGGGCGCCGGACGCGCAGCCGGCCCACAGGGCGAGGTCGTCGCGTTCGGTCTGGGTGAGATCGCGGCCGAGGACGATATCGCTGACGTGGAAGCGGCCGCCCGGGCGGAGGACGCGCGCCGACTCGCGGAAGACGGCGTCCTTGTCAGGCGAGAGGTTGATGACGCAGTTGGAGATGATGACGTCGACGCTGGCGTCGTTGATGGGCATGCGCTCCATCTCGCCCTTGCGGAACTCGACGTTCGTGAGGCCGAGCTTCTCGCGGTTGGCGTTGGCGAGCTCGAGCATCTCGTCTGTCATGTCGAGGCCGATGACGCGACCAGTGGGGCCGACGGCCCTGGCGGAAAGGAAGCAGTCGAGGCCGGCGCCGGAGCCGAGGTCGAGGACGGTCTCGCCTTCGCGGAGGCCGGCGATGGCGGTGGGGTTGCCGCAGCCGTACGAGGGGACGGTGTCGGGCAGATCCGCGACGTCGCCGGCAAGGTAGAGGACGTCGCGCGCGCCTTTGCTGGCGGTGGTGTCACCGCAACAGGACTGTGCGACCTGCTTCGCGCGGCCGCCGTAGTGCTCCTTGACCGCCTGCTTGATTTCGTCTGCCGTCCGGGTCATGTGTCCTCCTTTATCGGCTTTTACCGATATGAGCCGCGTTGCGGCATGCGCGTGCGCCCGGCGCGCGCATGCGCCTGCCTAGCAGCAGGCCTCGCTCAATGCGGCGAATTCCCTGGTGAGCCAGCGCAGCGCCCCTGGGTCGAGGCAGTAGCAGCGGTCGGGGCCATCGATGGCGCCGCGCACGATACCGGCGTCGCGGAGCACCTTGAGGTGCTCGGAGACGGTGGACTGGGCGAGGGGCAGTTCATCGACGAGGTCGCCGGTGACGCACACCTGGCGCTCGGCGAGGAGCTTGACGATGCGGAAGCGGGCGGGGTGGGCGATGGCGCGGAGCATCGCGACGGTCCGGGTCTCGCTCGTGGGCGCTTCGATGACTTTCATGTAATCGGAAATTTACGATACGCGGTGAGCCGGTGTCAAGAGCCCTTGACTCAGGACCAGAGGCAGAAGGGGTGGCCGGCGGGGTCGAGCATGACGCGCAGGCGCGACGGATCGCGGTCCGGGGGCTGGTGGGTGGCCTGGGTGGCGCCGCACCGAAGCGCCCAGGCGACGCCGGCGGCCACGTCTTCGACCCAGATATCGAGGTGCACCTGCATGCCCTGTGTGTTCGGTGCGCCGGGCCAGACGGGGCGGGCGTAGTGCTCCTCGAACTGGATCTCGATCTTGGTGCTGCGGTCAGCGGGGCGCAGGCGTGACCAGCCGTCGCCGGGCGGGTGGCCGGGCCGGGGGCCGGCGAACTCTTCGATCTCCCAGCCGAGGAACTGCTCGTAGAAGCGCGTCAGCGCGGTGACGTCCGGGGCATCGAGGACGGGGCCGGTGACGCGCATCGCGGGGCGTTCCACGCACGCTCCTGTCTGCAGGCGAACCGCCCGCCACCGGGCCGCAGGCGCGTACGGTAGACCGGCGCTGCACGGCCGTCAAGCCGCTGGCACCGGACAGGCTGAGGGATGATCATTGGGCGCGATGGTGACGGCGTCCGGGCTGCGGCGTATCGGGCAGGGGCGGGAGGCAGAGATCTTTCTCTGGCCGGAAGGCGGTGTGCTGAAGCTGTACCGGGACGCAGCCTACGCACGGTCGCGCGACGTGGAGGCGGCGGCGATGGCGGCGGCGAAGGCGGCCGGGGCGCCGGCGCCGGGTGCGATCGCGCGGGTGGAGGTAGACGGGCGGCCGGGGCTGGTGATGGAGCGCGTGGCGGGGGTCGATCTGCTGACGCAGTCCGGGAGGAAGCCGTGGACGGTCGCTTCAGCGGGGTACGCGATGGGCGTCGCGCACGCGCGGCTGCACGCGGTGACGGCGCCGCCGGAGTTGCCGGCGCTGAAGGAACGGGCGCGCGCGAGATCGATCGACGCGGCGCGCGTCCCGGATGATCTGCGGGCGCGGGCGCTGGCGGCGCTGGACATGCTGCCGGACGGCGCGCAGTTGCTGCACGGCGACTTTCATCCAGGCAACGTGATCGTGACGGACGAAGGCGCGCAGGTAATCGACTGGCCTAATGCGGCAGCGGGCGATCCCGACGCGGATATCGCGCGGACGCTGCTGACGCTGCGCATCGGCGAGCCGCCAGAAGGCACGCCAGCGCTGGTGCGGGCGCTGATCGGGATCGGCAGACGCGTGATGACGGCGTTCTACACGCGGGGGTATCGCTCGCAGCGGGCGTACGATGCGGCGGCGGTGGAGCGCTGGATGGCGCCGGTGGCGATCTTCCGGCTGCAGGACGGGATCGAGGAGGAGCGAGCGCGGTTGCTGAGGATCATCGACGGGTTGGGGTGAGTTGCGGGATGTGCGCCGTGCGCTCCGCGTTGTGCGTTCTTGCGTGTGGAGGCTTGTGATGGATAAGAGCGAGGGCGCGGACAGGGCCGCGGTCGAGGCGGCGGAGGAGCCGCGGGTGGCGTTGTTCGCGCTGTCGGCGGCGGTGTTCGCGGAGCGCGCGGGAACGATCCTGGTGCTGAAGCGGGCGATGGGCGCGGTGACGGGCGGCTGGTACCTGCCGGGCGGGGCGGTCGATCCGGGCGAGACGGTGGAGGAGGCGGCGCGGCGCGAGCTGCTGGAAGAAGCGGGGCTGACACCATCGGGGCCGCTGACGTGCGTGGCTGTCGCGCACATGCACGTCTACGGCGTCGACTCGCTGCAGGTGTTGTACGCCTGTGCGTGCGCGGAGGGCGAGGTGGCGCTGAGCGCGGAGCATTCAGACGCGCGCTGGGTGGACCCGCGCGAGTACCGTGACCGGTACTTCAACGACGACGTGCTGCGCGGGGCGCGCGCATCGGACGCGCGGCTGGGCGAGATGCTGACGAACATCCGGGACGCGATCGACGCGTACCTGCGCTGGCGAGCGCTGCGGGAGGAGGCGTGATGACGACGATGCGCTTCGGCGTGATGGCTCCGCAGACGAGGGCCTGGTCCGAGGTATCCGGGTTCGTGCGCTTCCTGGACCACGAGACGCGTTTCCACAGCGCGTTCGTCATCGACCACATGGTGCCGCTGCCGCCGGGACAGGACGACTCGGGCATCTGCTTTGAGGCGTGGACGTCGCTGGCGGCCCTGGCGGCGACGACGGAGCGCATCCGGCTGGGCGTGATGGTGACAGGGGTGACGTATCGCAACCCCGCGCTGGTGGCGAAGATGGCGGCCACCGTCGACCACATCAGCAACGGGCGGCTGGAGCTGGGCATCGGGGCGGCGTGGCACGACGAGGAGCACCGCGCATACGGCTGGGACTTTCCGGCAGTGCGCGAGCGTCAGGACCGGCTCGAGGAGGCGGTGCAGCTCATCCGCGCGCTGTTCGAGGCGGACGGCGGGCACGTGTCGTTCTCAGGCACACACTACCGGCTGGAGCAGGCGGCGTTCGTGCCGGGGCCGGTGCAACGGCCGCGACCTCCGATCATCGTCGGCGGCGGCGGCGAGAAGCGAACGCTGCGCACGCTCGCGCGCTACGGCGACGTGATGAACACGGGCGGGACGCCGGAGGCGATGCGCCGCAAGATCGCGGTGCTGGAGGCGCACTGCCGCGCGGCGGGGCGCGATCCGGCGGAGATCGAGAAGACATACCAGGGGCCGATCGTCGTCAGCGACAACGAGGCGCTGGTGGACCGCGTGGCGGCGCTGGTCGCGGCGGGCGGCGAGGTGACAGCCGAAGAGGCGAAGCGCTCGATGCCGATCGGCAACGCGGCGCACGTCCGCGCAGTGGTCGAGGAGTACGCCCGCATCGGGGTGGGGCGGATGGTGGCGATCACGTCGCCGCCGTGGAAGCCGGATATCTACCGGCGGCTGAACGATGAGGTGGTCGCGGCGTTCGCGTGAGCGCGGGCGCAGCCCCGTTCCGCCGCGGCCTGGCCGCGTCATTCGTACACGTCGGGATTGACGCAGTGGGGCAGGCGTTCGCCGCGCAGACCGGCGAGCGCGTTGTCGACGGCCATGCCGGCCATGCGCGCGCGGGTGTGCGTGGTGGCGCTGCCGATGTGCGGGAGGATGGTGAGGTTCGGGGCATCGAGCAGCGGGTCGCCCGGAGGGACAGGCTCGACCTCCGTGACATCGACGCCGGCGGCGGCGATCCAGCCTTCTCGCAGGGCGCGGGCAAGCGCAGGCTGATCGACGACCGCGCCGCGCGCAGTATTGATGAGGATGGCCGACGGCTTCATCGCGCGGAGTTCCGGCGCGCCGATCAGGTGGCGGGTGGCATCGGTCAACGGGACGTGGAGGGAGACGATGTCACTCTCGCGGAGGAGCGCGTCGAGACCGGCGGGCTGTGGCTGGACGGCGCCGCGCGCGGGATCGGCGGACACGTCAGCGGGGCGGCTGGTGGCGTAGATGACGCGCATGCCGAAGCCGGCGGCGCGGCGGGCGACAGCGCGGCCGATCTTGCCGTAGCCGACGATGCCGAGCGTCGCGCCGTGGAGCTCCATGCCGAGCAACAGCGATGGGTCCCACGTGCGCCAGCGGCCTTCGCGCACGTAGCGATCGGCTTCGACGATGCGCCGGGCGCAGGCGAGGATGAGGGCGAAGGCGAGATCGGCGGTGGCCTCGGTGAGGACGTCGGGCGTGTTGCCGACGGGGATGCGGCGCGCGGTGGCGGCGGCGACGTCGATGTTGTCGAAGCCGACGGCGACGTTGCTGATCACGCGCAAGCGCGTGGCCTGCTCGATCAGCGCGCGGTCGATGCGGTCGGTGAGCAGGCAGATCAGCGCATCGGCGTGACGGGCGCGGGCGACGAGGTCGCCGTAGGGCGGCGGGAGGTCGCCGGGCCAGAGATCGACGTCGTGCTCACGCGCGAGCCGTTCGAGGGCGGTGCCGGGGAGTGTGCGGGTGACGAAGACGCGCATCGTGTGGGCAGGTCTCCGCTGACTGCTCACCGCGAACGTGGCGCTCTGACTACTCGGGGCGCCAGACGGTGCCTCCCTGCATCATGGTGGCGAGGCCGAAAAGCTCGATGCGCCAGGGAGTGAGTTTGAGCAGGCCGAAGCCCGGATCTTCGGGCCCGCCCTGCCAGATGATCGCGGGGTCGTAGCCGAGCGGCGGCGGGGTGTTCTTGTAGAGGTCCCAGATCCGGCGCTTGGTGGCCATGTCGTCGACCCACTCCGCCCGGGCATCGACATAAACCTGCTGGTGCTGCGGGTCCCAGTAGCTCAGCGAGACGTAGGGATTCTTCGCCAGGTGCTTGGCCTTGTGCGACTGCGGGCCGGTGGCGATCCAGCCGGTGGGCCCTTCCCAGATCGGGTGCAGGATGCGCTGTCGCGGGCGGCCCTTGCGGTCGACGGTGGCGACGCTGCACCAGGCGATGCGGCGGATGCGGGCGTTGAACTCGTCCTCGATGTCGGCGAAGCTGCGTACTTCCATGTAGTCCATCCTGCTACGTTCCTGAGCTGCGAGCCGCCGGGTGGCGACGCCGCCCGCACGCTACACGCTGCGCACCGCAGCCGACAGGCCGGCGCCCTCAGGCAGGCTGCGACGCCATGGCGGCAAGCACCTGCTCCTTTGACGGCAGGGACGCGAAGAAGAGGGTGCGATCGTAGTCGGGCCTGGCGGCTTCGTTGCGGCGGCGCTCATAGGCGGCCAGCGCCTCATCGGCCGGCTCGCGGCCGCTGAGCGCGGCGTCCAGCGCCTCGACCAGGAACTCGACATCGCGGAAGGCGTCGCTGATGCCGAGGCCGGTGACGGGGTCGCGGTGATAGCCCGCGTCGCCGACGAGCGCCCAGCCGGGGCCATAGGGGCGCCGGAAGTAGTTGCGTGTGTCGGCGGTCCCGATGTAGCGGCCTTCGATCGTGGCTGCCGGGAGCTGGCTCCCGATCAAGCGCAGGCAGGCGGTCACGTGACGCCGGTAGGTGGCGTCGATGTCGCGGCGGAAGGCGTCGAAGTCGTCGATCGGGCGCATGAGGGCGATGCACGTGAGGCCGTCGTTGGTGGGGAAGGCGAGCATGCCCGTGCGGTTGTTGAGGCAGAGGTGCGCGCCCTGGGGGTCGACGCCGGCCCAGTAGGCGTAGTAGCCGCAGGTCATGGCGGGATGCGTGTCGTACTCCGGCGCGCGTACGATGCGCGCCACGGCCGAGTGCATGCCATCGGCGCCGATGACGACGCGCGCATGTTCCTCGAAGATGACGCCGTCGCGGGCGCGGGCGCGGATGCCGGCGACGCGATCGCCATCGATGAGAAGATCCTGGAGGGTGGCGCCTTCGCGGACTTCGGCTCCGGCCTCGCGCGCGGCATCGACGAGGATCGCATCGAGGATGGTGCGGCGAGGGCAGATGGCGGGCGGCAACCCGGGCGGGGCGGGCGACTCCATGGCGACGTCGCTGCCGAGGTGCATGGTGACACGCTCGATGGGCGGCGTGCCGGCGTCGAGCACGCGCTGGAGGACCCCCCAGCGCTCGAGGCGCGCGGCGCCCTGCGGCTGGATGAAGTGCGTGGACATGATGTCGCTCGGGAACGTCGAGCGGTCGATGGCGAGCACGCGATACCCGCTACGGGCGAGGAGCATGGCGGCGGGTGCTCCGGCGCAGCGCGCGCCGACGATGATGGCGTCGTACATGCGTGGGAGCATGCCCGGATGCCGGTGCGGGCGCAATGGGGCTGTGAGTGCGGAAATCGCAGGCCGGGCGTACCTACTCGTCTTCCAGGCCTTCGCTGGTGAAGGCGAAGTCGATGATGGTGACGCCGGCCGCGGTGAGGGCGCGGCGGAGGCGCGTGGCGTCGGCATCGGAAGAGGCGTAGAAGATGAGCGCGCCGCCGCCACCAGCGCCGCATGCCTTGCCGGCGGCGGCGCCGTTGCGCAGCGCCACGTCGAAGATCTCTTCGACACGCTCGTTGGTGACCGACGGATGCAGGCGCTTTTGCTGGTGCCAGTTTTCGGCGAGGACCTGGCGGACGCCGCCGAAGTCGCTGGATGCGAGCGCGTCGCGCATGGCTTTTCCAAGATGCCGGAGGGTGAGGAGGGCGCCGGTAACGGCGTCGTCGTGGCGCGCGTAGGCCTCCCAGACGTGGCGGTGGATCTCGCCGGAGAGCCGCTGGACGCCGCTGTCGGCGAGGACGAGCCGTTTCTGGAGCGCGGCGATCGAGGCATCGGGAAGGGCGAGGCGCTCGATGGCGACGGGGAGCTCGCCGGACGCCGGCTTGCGGAAGACCATGTAGTTCAGGCCGCCGTAGCAGGCGGCGTACTGGTCCTGGCGGCCGCCGATGACGCCTTCCGCGGCCTCGGCGGCGAAGGCTGCCTCGGCGATGTCATCGAGGTCGGCGTCAGGGTCGCGGAGCGCGGCGGCGAGGACATGTTCGCAGGCAGATGAGCCGAGGCCGGCCACGCGGATGTCGTGGCGGTAGCTGATGTCGCCCGCGTCGTCCATCGTGGCGCGCACGTAGCGATCGATGGTGACGTTGACGACGGCGCCGCCCTCGACGTCGGCGAAGGCGGGGACGTCGGTCCAGCCGCCGGCGAGGTCGATGCGGAGGGGGGCGCGGGCGCCTCGCGTCATGCGCTGATTCTGGCAGGGGGCGCGCGATGCGGCGAGCGGCGGTCAGCGGACGCCGCCCGATCCGGGTCCGGCGATGGCCGCGAGAGCGTGGAAGGGGCCCGATGATCGCGGTTCGTACGCCCTGGAATGTGGTTTCGAGATGTTATTGCAACCGGCAACGGGTCCATACTCGGGCAGGTACCGTACACTGACGAACGACTCCTCAGCGCGACAATCTCATGATCGAGGCCCCTGCATCACCTGAGCGGCCGGCCGCGCGGCCGGATGCGCCGTCGCTGTCCCTGGACGCGACCGTGGGCCGTGCGTTGCCGTTGCCCCTGCGCGTGGCGATCGGCCTTGCGCTGACGTCGACGGGGGTGGCCCTGAGTTGGGGCTTCACGGAGCTGACAGGCGAGAGCCTTCCCGTCTTCGCGTTGATTTTCGTGGCGGGTGCGTGGTGGTTCGGGGGCGTCTGGGTCGGCCTGGCGTGCACGCTGCTGGCGACGGCCGGCATCAGCTACCTGGTCTACGAGCCGCTGTACGAGCACGAGGTGACGCGAGGGGAACTGGCGCGGCTGGCGGGCTGGGCGGCCGGGGCAACGTTCGTCGGGGCAATGGCGCACATCCTGCGGCGGCGCACGCGACAGCTCGAGGGGTCGCTGTCGACTCGACAAGGGCTGCTGAACGCGGCGCTCGACGCGGAGCGGCGCATTGACCACGAGCGCGCGCTGTTCTCGACGGTGATCGCGCGTGCGCCGATCGGGATCGGCGTGTGGGACCGTGATCTGCGCTGCTTGCAGATCAACGCGCGGCTCGCGGAGATGAACGGGCTGTCGGCGGAGCGCACGATCGGGCGGCGGCCGGACGACTACATGCCGGAGCACTGGCCACGCTGGCGCCCGTACTTTGAGGCGGCGTTGCGCGGAGAGGCGTCGCTCGACGTGGAGATGGAGGGTCAGAACCTGCGGGAGGAGTACGCGGCGGTCCTCGCCAGCTACTATCCCGTGCGCATCGGCGATGAGGTGCTGGGCGTGGCGCTGGTGTGCTCCGACGTGACGGAGCAGCGTCGGGCGATGCGGGCGCTGGAGGCGAGCGAACAGCGGTACCGCGCGTTGACGGAGACGACCGACGCGATGGTGTTCACGGCGGACGCCTCGGGCGGGCAGATCACCCTGCAGTCGATGGGCGAGACGGCGCGGCGCGACGCGGCATTCTGGGCGACGAACTGGACGACGGCGTTTCATCCGGACGACCGCGAGCGGGTGGTGGCGCTCTGGCAGGAGGCGGTGGCGCAGGCGCGGCCGTTTTCGGCGATCGGACGCATCCGCCCGGCGGCAGGCGACGTCTATCGCTGGTACGAGGCGCGTGCGGTGCCTGTGCGCGACGCACGCGGCGCGGTGCGCGAATGGGTGGGGACGGTCACGGACATCGACGACCGGCAGCGGGCGGCGCAGGAGTTGCGGATGCTCGCGCGCCTGAGCGAGACGTTCGCGCGATCGTTGAGCGTCGACGAGATCGCGGCCGCGGTCGCGGAGTCGGTGGTGCCGGCGTTTTGCGACGGCGCGGGCGCGTATATCCGTGCCGACGACGGAAGCATCCGGCCGGTGCACCTGGCGCACGGCGAGCACGACACGCGGCCCGTGGAGGGGTTCGGGCTGCGAGCGGACGCGGCGCACGGGCCAGCGGCGGTGCTCCGCACGGGCGCGGCGGAGTTCTATCCGCACGTCCCGCAGGAGCTGTTGCGCGAGAGCGCCGGCAGCGAGGAAGAGCGAGGGGCGATGCGGGAGCCGCAGGCCCAGTCGTTGATCGCAGTGCCCGTCGGCGCGGAGACGCCGCCGATGGCTGTGCTGACGTTCGTGACGCTGCGGCCGGAGCGGATCCTGACGGAGCGCGACTTCGCGTTCGCCAGGGAGATCGCGCGCCGCGCGGCACTGCCGCTGGAGAACGCGCGGCTGCACGAGCAGATGCGGCGGGCGTTCGAGGCAGCGTCGCTGAACCTGAGCCAGGTGCGGTTGATCACAGACGCGGTACCGGCGCTGATCGGCTACATCGACCGGGAGTACCGCTACCGCTTCGCGAACAGGACGTACGAGGACTGGTTCGGCGTGGCGCCTGAGCGCGTGCCGGGCATGCACGCCAGCGAGCTGATGGGGCACGAGGCGTTCGAGAAGCTGCGTCCGTACTTCGATGACGCGCTGGCGGGGCACATGGTGGAGTTCGAGGACTACGTGCCGTACGCGGCGAGCGCGCGCTGGATTCACGCGACGTACGTGCCGGACGCGCATCCCGAGGGCGTGCGCGGATTCTTCGTGCTGGTGACGGACATCACGCAGCGGAAGCGCGCGGAGATCGAGCAGCAGGTGCTGGCGGCGATCGGACAGGCGCTTGGGGAGTCGCTGGACCTGCAGGAGACGGCTTCGGGGATCGCGCGGGCGACCGTGCCGCTGTTCGGCGATGTGAGCACGATCCACATTCGCGCGGGCGACATGATCGAGCGCATCGCGGTGCAGGTCGGTGACCGGGAGATCGCGGAACCGGCAACGTTCGGACTCGAGCACGGGGCGGCGGCGGCGCGCGTGTTCCGGACGGGCCAGGCGGAGCTGTATCGCGCGCTGGACGACGAAGACCTGGCCGGCGGGGCGATCGATGAGGGGCACCTGCGGGCGATGCGGGAACTGCGGTTGCGGTCGGCGATGATCGTGCCGGTGCGGGCGCGCGGCGAGGTGGTCGCATCGCTGACATGGGGGCGGTTCGAGGCGCGGGTGGGGTTCGACGAGGCGGACCTGGCGGTGGGGCACGAGGTGGCGCGGCGCGCGGGGCTGGCGATCGAGAACGCGCGGCTGTACGCGGAGGCGCAGCGGGCGCTGGACGAGCTGGCGGAGACGGCGCAGCGGCTGATGGAGGCGAACGCGGCGAAGGATGAGTTCCTGAGCCTGGTGTCACACGAGCTGCGGACCCCGATCACGACGATCCTGGGCAACGCCGAGATCCTGATCCGGCGCGCGGAGTCAATGCCGGCGGAGCAGCGGCTGGGCGCGATCGCCGATGTGAAGATGGAGGCGCAGCGGCTCAGCAACATCATCGAGAACCTGCTTGTGCTGGCGCGGCTGGAGCGCGGCGCGGAGATCGAGATCGAGCCGCTGTTGCTGGAGCGGGCGATCGCCCGGGTGTTGGATGTGGTGCGGCGCGAGACGCCATCGCGGGAGTTCGTGTTCGAGCGGCCGGGCGAGGAGGCGCCGGTCTCGGCCAACGCGCTGTACGTGGAGCAGGTGCTGCGCAACCTGATCAGCAACGCGGACAAGTACAGCCCTCCGGGGCGGCCCATCCGGATCATCGTCGAGAAGCGGGACCGCTCGTGGGTGACATCGGTCCACGATGAGGGGGGAGGGATCCCATCGGACGAGACGGAGCGGATCTTCGATCCGTTCTACCGGTCGGAGCAGACCTCGAAGAAGGCGCCCGGGCTTGGCGTGGGGTTGACGGTGTGCCGCCGGCTGATCGAGATCCAGGACGGGCAGCTGTGGGTGGAGAGCGACGGGACGTCCGGGTCGACGTTCAGCTTTGCGCTGCCTGCAGAGGAATAGCGCGCGGGGGCAGTCCCTCGGCCAGGGTGAGAGGGCGGGGATCGGGCGGGCGCGGAGACCCCGTGGTGCGGGCGTGGATGATGAAGGCGTGACGGACCCGATGTTGGGTCCGTCACGGTGTTCGGGCGGAAGCCGATTGAGGGACGCGGGCGGTCAGGCGTCAGTCGTCGTCAGGGTCGTCGCTGCCGCTGCCGCGACCTGAGTGATCGTCGCCGGCATCATCGTCGCCGCTGCCGGATCCCGAGTTATCGTCGTCGAGATCATCGTCGCTGCTGCCGGGGCCGGAGTTGTCGTCGACGTCGTCATCGCCGCCGTTGCCGGGGCCGGAGTTGTCGTCGTCGACGTCATCGCCGCCGTTGCCGGGGCCGGAGTTGTCGTCGTCGACGTCATCGTCGCTGCTGCCAGGGCCGGAGTTGTCGTCGTCGAGGTCATCGTCGGCGTTGCCGGGTCCGGAGTTGTCGTCGCCGCGGTCATCGTCGTCGTCGTCGTCCATCGTGGCGATGGGCGTCGGCGCGAAGGGCGTTGCGGCCGGTCCGGGCGTGCGGTCGTCGTCATCGTCGTCGTCGAGGTCGTCGTCACGGTGGACGCGCGTGGCGAGGATCGAGTTGTCCACCTGGAGCGTGCCCTTCACTTCAACGAAGTCGCCGGGCTGGATATCGGCGAGTGCGATCAGATCGCCGCTGTCCGACAGCTCGGTGTTGCCGTCGACCAGGACGAGCCGCTCGTCGTCACCGGTGGCGACGGTGAGCGATCCGCCGGCGACATCGACGGATGTGACCACACCGGAGAACTCGACGCGAATCGACGAGCTGCTGCTGAAGCCGAAGAACTGGCGCACGGGCTCCGGGCCGGCGCCCGCGGCGGATGCGCCCGCGGCGACGCCGCCGATGAGCGCGGCGCCACCGAGGAGCGCGAGGCCCTGGTAGACCAGGGGCCGCTTCCTGAACCATGTCCACATCATCCCCACACCTCCTTGTTCAGGCGCGCGGGCACGCCCCGCGCTCCTCGTTGCCGTGATCTGGTGGAGCATGCGCTCCCGGGCGTGCGCCCGCGCGTCGTCGGTGGGCGCGGGGCCCTGGGCGGCGCCGCGCAGCTCGATGGACGCACGGAGCAGCGGCAGCACCTCGGCCGCATGCTCCGGGTAGGCGGCGGCGGCGCGTTCGGGCGGCTCGCCCGCGAGCACGCGGGCCAGGCACGCATCGAAGATGTCCTCGAACCGCATTGCCTCGTTCATGGCGCCAGTTTCTTGCGGAGCGCCTGGAGCGCTCGCATCTGCGTCACTTTGACCGCCGCCTCGGTCTTGCCGAGCAACCCGGCGACCTCGCGCACGGGCCGTCCTTCGACGAGCCGGAGCTGGAGGACCTCGCGCTGCTCGGGCTTGAGGCTGCCCATGGCGTTGGCGACGTCGCGCCACTCGTCGCTGTCGCGGGCGATCTCGGGCGCGACGGGGGCGCCGGGGGCATCGTCGGCGATCATGGGCGCCGTGCGCTGGCGGGCACGCTTCTTGAGGAGATCGACGGTCTCGTTGTGGGCGATACGGAGCAGCCAGGCGGCGACGGGCGTGCCGCGGTAGCGGAAGCTGTCGATGCCGCGGGCGGCCTCGGCGAAGGCGGCGGCGGCGACGTCCTCGGCGTCGGCGGCGTTGCGGGTGCGGAGCCAGGCGTAGCGATACACGCGGTCGTACTGCTCCTCGAAGAGCTGACGCCAGGCATCGGGGTTGCGCTCCGCGAGCGCCTGCGCGAGGGCGGCGTCGTCGTGTGACTGCCCGCGCGGCGCGGGGATCGCCTGCTGCCCCATCATGCCCGTAGCATCGTCAGCGGCCTGCCTTTCAGCAGGTACATCTGTCATGACGGGTTGAAGGTAACAGGCGGGCTGCAATCTGGCGGCCGGCCTTGCCGTCGCCAGGGGCGGATCCCGGACAGCGGCTACTTCATGACGCCGACCTGGATGTTGCGGAACCGGGCAGCGGAGGCGCCGTGGCCGGTGTGCGCGACCTGCTCGGGCTGGCCCTTGCCACAGTTGGGGGTTCCCCAGACAACCCAGCCGTCGCGGTTGACGACGGCATCGCACGATCCCCAGAAGCGGGGCGTGATGCCGGTGTAGGTCGGGTTCTTGACCAGTTCGCCGAGCTTGCCGTTCCTGATGCGGCGGCCGATCTCGGTGCCGAACTGGAAGTTGAGGCGTTTGTCATCGATGCTCCAGCTGCGGTTGGTCTCCATGTAGTAGCCGTCGTCCGTGTCCGCGATGAGATCATCGAGCGTCCACTCGCCGGGCTCGAGCGAGACGTTGGTCATGCGGATGAGGGGGATGCGGTTCCAGCCGCTGGCGCGCATGGCGCCGTTGCTGCGCTGGCCGAGCGCGGCCGCGGTCTCGCGCGAGGTGAGGTAGCCGAGGAACAGGCCCTCGCGGACGATGGGGGTGGACTGGGCGGGAACGCCTTCGTCATCGAAGCCGAAGGTGCCCAGGCCGCCCGGGATGGTGGCATCGGCGGTGAGGTTGACGTGCGGTGAGCCGTACATGAATGTGCCGAGTTTGTCGGTGGTGAGGAAGCTGGTACCGGCGAACGCGGCCTCGGTGCCGAGCACGCGGTCGAGCTCGATCGGGTGACCGCACGACTCGTGGATCTGGAGGGCGACCTGCGAGCCATCGAGGATGATGGTGGCGACGCCGGGTTCCATCTGTGGCGCGCGGAGCAAGGCGGCGGCCTCCTCGGCGATGCGCGGGGCGTTGCCGGGCAGGTCCCAGCGCTCGACGAATTCCCAGCCTTCGGTGCCCTGGTGGCGGCCGACGCTGTTCGGGTAGGAGCGGTTCTGCACCTCACCCTCATCGACGGCAGTTGCCTCGATGCCGCAGCCGGTCTCGATGAGCTCCTGCTCGATGTAGGCGTCCTCGCTGCTGGCGAAGGTCTTCTCCTCGCGCTGGCAGTAGATCTCGCCCTCGGCGCTGATGATGTTGGGCGCGGCGAGCATCGCTTCGGTGGAGCGGAGAAGCAGCGCGATCTTGTGGTCGAGCGGGACGGTGAAGGGGTCGCGGGCGACGGGCGTGCGGTAGACGCCGCTGCGTGACTGCGGCGGGCCAATATCGGCGCGGGGGCCGCGCACGAGCGCCGATGCCCTGGCGACGCGCACGGCGCGGGCAGCCACTTCGTCGGCCTCCTGGAGCGTCATGCGGTAGCTGGAGGAGAAGCCCCAGTAGCCATCGACGATCACGCGGACGCCGAAGCCGAGCGAATCATCGGAGGTGAGGGCTTCGACGTTGCGGTTGCGCACGGCGACGGACTGCGTGAGGCGGCGCACAACGCGGACGTCGGCGTATGTGGCGCCCTGCTGGCGTGCGGTATCGAGCGCGCGCATGGCGAGATCGCGCATGGCAGTCCTCCCTTCCCGTGTGTCTACCGTTCCGTTGGCGCTGGGACAACCCGAGCGGGGCGCACGAGGCGGTTGTGGCTACACTGCGGCCGTGGACAGCCTGGTGATGGTCGAGCGCGATGGCGGTGTGGCCGTGCTGCGGCTGAACCGCACAGACAAGCACAACGCGTTCAACCGCGAGCTGGCATCGGTATTCCAGTCAGCGCTGGAGGCGCTCGAGGATGACGCCGCCGTGGTGTGCGTGGTGCTGACGGGCGCGGGCAGCGCCTTTTGCGCGGGCGCCGACATGCAGGAGGCGGTGGCGCAAATCGCCGACAACGGCCGGAGCGACGGTATGGGCGCATCGATCGGGCGGGCGGCGACGTTCTCCAAGCCGCTCGTGGCGTGCGTGAACGGGCCGGCGTACGGCGGCGGCGCGCTGCTGGCGGCGGTGTGCGACATCCGCATCGCGGCGGCGGGCGCACGGTTCCGTTTCCCGGGCGCGGCGTACGGGCTGGTGGTGGGCGGCTCGCAACTGCCGCGCATCGTCGGCGCCGCCTACGCAAAAGAGCTGATGTTCACGGGGCGCGTCGTCGATGCGGAGGAAGCGCTGCGGATGGGGCTGGTGAACGCGGTAGAACCGCCGGAGCGTGCGTTCGAGGCGACGATGGAGATGGCGCGGATGATCGCCGCGAATTCGCTGGAGGCGCTGGTGGCAACGAAGCAGGTGGTCGACCGGGCGCTCGACTACCGCGAGGCGGCGCGGCTCGAAGCGGATGCGAACGCGCGGCTGCGGCAGTCGCCGGAGCACCACGCGCGGTTCCGCGCGGCGGCTGATCGAGTGGCGCGGCGGGAGTAGGGCAGCCCGCAGTCCGCAGTGGGCGGCGCGGGTTGGCGGCGCGCAGTTCGCAGCGCCCGGAGCCGCGATGGTGGGAGCCTACGGTTTGCGCGCGAGGGCGAAGATCCGATCGCGATAGGGCTGGCGTTCAAGGGTGATCACCATCTCGAAGAGCAGGGCGTTGGTGGCCCGCTCGCCGATCTCGGCGAGGAGCGCGTCGCGCGCGGCGACGACGGCGGAGTAGGCGTTGGTGACGCGTTCCTGCCAGCCCGGCGTGGTCTCGTACCGGATGATCTCGAAGCCGGCAGCGTCCAGGGGATCGCGGTAGTCCTCGACGGGATCGTCCCAGGCGCCCGGCAGGGGAGCGACGCGGTTTGCATCGAGCACGAACGCGTAGCAGCCGAAGCGGCCGCCCGGCTTGAGGATGCGGTAGACCTCGCGGATGGCGTCGAGGATATTCGGCGCGTACTGCAGCGCGTCGAGCGTCATTGCTGCGTCTACGGAGTCGCTCGGGAGCCCCGTCGCGGCGAATGAACCCTTTGTGAAGCGGGCGCGCTCTGCCATGCCGAGGCGGACGGCGCGCTCGCCGGCGAGGTGGATGCCCTGGGCCGAGAGATCGACGCCCGCGAGGTGTGCTCCCGTGGTCCGCGCCATCCAGAGCCCGGAGCCGCCGCCGCCGCACGCGAGGTCGGCGAGCTGGTCGCCCTCGCGGAGTGCGAGCGCGGCCGCCAGCGCGCGCAGTTCGTCGTGCGTCGCGAAGCTGATGTGCTCGAAGCCATCGGGATAGTCGGGGCCGGTGACGTGCTGCCGCCAGAGGCGATGGAGCGTGGTCGCGTGCGGCCAGGCGGCATAGACGGCGTCGTAACCCTGCTCGATGACGGATGGCTGCTCACTCATCGCGCGAGTGTAGCGCGAAGCGGGCGGCCGGCGGCGTCACTCCGCGGCGGCGGGGGCGGCCGTCGCCGCCTGATCCTCGCTGGCGTTGAGGATGTACCCGACGCTCGGGACGGTGCGGATGAGGCTGGGGTTGCTCGGGTCATTCTCGAGTTTCTTGCGGAGGCGGGAGATCCAGACGCGCAGGTACTGCAGGTCGCCGCGATAGTCGGGTCCCCAGACCTGGCTGAGGAGGTCGCCGTTGAGCACGAGCTTGCCGGGACGCTGCGCGAGTTGCTCGAGGAGCAGCCACTCGGTGCGTGTGAGGTTCACCATTTCGTTGCCGCGGAAGACGAGCCGCCGGTCGAGGTCGATGCAGAGTTCGCCGGCGTAGAGCAGCGCGCGTTGCTCCTGGCCGCCGGCGTGGCGCCGGAGCACGGCGCGCACGCGCGCGCTGAGCTCTTCGGGAGAGAACGGCTTGGCGAGGTAGTCGTCGGCGCCGAGGTTCAGCCCATAGGCCTTATCGGAGTCGCTGCCGCGCGCGGTGAGCATGATGACGGGGAAGTTGCCTGCTTCGCGGAACTGCTGCAGGAGCTCGAGGCCATTCGCATCGGGCAGCATGACATCGAGAATCACGATGGCCGGCGGTCGCTCGCGCACCTTTTCGAGCGCGTCCTTGCCGTTGTCCGCTGAGCCAACCTCGAAGCCCTGCGCTTCGAGCTCGAGCCGGATCAGGCGCAGGACGCCGGGTTCGTCATCAACCGCAAGGACGTACTCGGGCATGGCGGACGCTCCCCCCACGCGTACCGAACCTCAACCAGACCATCGTACGGGGAGCGCGTCTCAAGGGGGGTACACGCCCGTGGCGCGCCCGTTGCAACGGCATAACAGGGACCGCGTCAAGCGCGACAGCGCGAGGTTCAGCGAAATTCGCTCGCCATGGCGAGCTGGAGGCTTGGCTCCGCCGGATCCTGTGCGTTTTCCAGCGTGACGGCGAAGCCGACGAGCCGGCCGTGATCCTGGCCGCCCCAGAACTTGCGCATGACGATGCGGCCGCGGCCCTGACTATCGACCTGGACAGGGCCGGCGCTGATCCATTCGTTCTCGTAGATGAGCCACATGGTGTACTGCTGGCCTTCGGGCGGCAGGGGCAGGTTCTCCGCGATCATCGCGCCGAGCGCCTTTTCGCGGCTCCAGGCGCAGCGGCCGGTGGCGGCGGGCGCGAGCGTCGTGCCGTCGAGGGTTGTCCAGACCACGTCGGGCTCGAAGATGACGTCGAGCACCTCGTTCTGCGTCTCGATGGTCTGGGCGAGGACGTCCTGCTCATCGTGGGTGCGGTCCAGGTCGCCGCGGAGGACGGCGAACTGGGCGGCCTGCTCGGTGGCGGTGGCGCGGAGCTGGCTGCGGTCGGCCTGCAGGTCGTTGGACCGCAACTGCATGACGGTGCCCCAGGAGATGGCGCCGACCGCGCAGGCGGCAGCGACGCCGGAGGCGGTGCGCCACCAGGGCGAGACGCCGCGGCGTTCGGCGGGGCCGCCGAGGACGCGGGCGGAGGCCATGACGCGCGACTTCAGCGAGGCGCTGGCGGCGCGGAGCGGCACGGCGAGGCCGAGCATGGCCGCGGTCTCGCGCGCGTCATCGGCGAGGCGCGCGCAATCGCGGCAGGAGGCGATGTGATGCTCGAAGGCGCGCGCGTCGAGATCGTCGAGCGCCCCGAGCGACCACGCCTCGATGTGTTCGCGTGTCGCTTCGCAGTCGAACCGCATGTCAGATGCTGCGTTGACGGTCGTGCCGTTCCTGCAGCGCTCCCCTCATTTTCTGCATGCCCAGCCTGATCCGTGTCTTCACCGTACCCAGCGGCTGTCCGAGCCTGGTGGCTACTTCCTGTTGCGTCAGCCCGCCGAAGTAGGCGAGCGTGATCGCGAGCTTCTGTTCGGGCGGCAGGACTTCGAGCGCCCTGCGCACCGCCGCCCGGTCATCGGCGAGCAGAGCGGCAACGGCGGGATCATCGCGCTCGTCGCCGGTCGGCAGGATGTCGTCCTCTTCCTCGGCGGAGGGCAGCGTCTCGTGGCGGAGGCGGCGGGCGGCGCTGCGCTGGTGGTCGATCGACCGGTTGCGTGCGACGCTGAGCAGCCACGTCACGAACTTCCCCCTGGTGAGGTCGAACTGCTCCGGCTTCCGCCAGACACGCAGGAAGACATCCTGCGTGACGTCCTCGGCGATGTAGGCATCGCCGACGACGCGGAGGGAGACCGAGTAGACGAGATCCCCATAACGGTCGTAGAGCGCCTCAAACGCCGCGAGATCGCGGTGCGTGAGCCGCTCCATCAGCTCGTCGTCGCGGAGTTGGGTGTAGTCCACGCGCCCTTCCGCGCCCGGACGCGTGCCCCTTTGTAGTGGGTACGCCCGCGCGCGGCCCTGAGATTGCCGGTTCTGCGAGGGATCGTAGCAGTCCGGGAGGCCGGAGGGCGTAGTCCGAACGCCCTATCCGCCGGGGGAAGCGCCGGGGACGCCCGCCTGGACGGTGATCACGGCGGCGGTGAGGGCGCCGTCATCGATGACGCCGGTGGCGATGATGCGGTCCGACGGGCGCAGGTCCCCGAGTTCCAGCCGGTTGCCGGACGCCGACTGGATGCGGGTGGCGCCGGTGACGACGATGCGGTCGACATCGGCGCCGGAGAGCCTGTTGATCTCGATGTGGTTGTCGGCGGCGGAGACGGCGCCGACGATGCCGACGACCTCCACCTCCGTGCCCTCGGCGGGCGTGGCTGCCGCGCCGCGGGTCGGCTGCGGGGCTGCGGTCGCGCGCTCCCGCGTGGTGTCGGCGGGGGCGTCGGCAGGCGCGTTGCCGTTGCCGTCATCGCAGGCGGCGAGCACCAGACCGGCGAGCGTGAGCAGGCAGATCATGGCCGCCGCGACCGTGCGGCGGCCTGGTACGCGGATCATGCGCCAGCGACCTCGGCCGGTGGGATCATGAGGACCGGCACCGGAGCCTGGAGCAGGCGATCGGCGACGCTGCCGAGCGCCATCCGCGCCAGTCCCGCTCGCGCGTGCGTGGTCATGACGACCAGATCGACGCTCTCTTTATCGATGAACTCGAGCAGGCCTTCGGCGATCGAGCCGCGCACCACGTAGGACGACCGTTCGAGGCCGCTGATGCCGGATTCGACGCGGCGCAGATATTCCTTCGCGGACGCCTCGAGCTCGTCATCGACCTGCGGGATGTAGGACGAAGGCAGGGTGTAGGGGTAGGCCTGGACGGCCCAGCGGACGACGCGCACGAGGCTGAGGCGGCCGCCGATCCTGGTCGCGATCTCCGTCGCGAGCGGGAGGGCCGCCTCCGAGCGCTCCGAGCCGTCGAGCGGGCACATGACGTGGCGGAAGGTCACATCGCGCTTTACGTCCTCGAGCGCGTGCGGGCCGGCGGCGAGCACGGGGATGGCGCCGTTGCGCAGGATGTGCCCGGCGGTGCTGCCATACGCCCAGCGGCTGATACCGGAGCGGCCGTGCGTGGCCAGCACGATGAAGCGCGCCTGGCGCTCCTCGGCGACGCGCAGGATCTCCTGCTCCGGCTGGCCGGCGCGGATCAACGTCTCGACCTCGACGCCGCTGATGTTGGCCTTCATGGAGGTGAGGTAGGTGTTGAAGTGCTCCTGTGCCTTCTCCTGGATCTCGAGGGCCATGGACGGAAAGCTGGAGCCGAGCTCGTTCTCGATCCCCTCCCAGACGGCGAGCATGACGATCGGTTCGCCGGTCGCGCGGGCGAGGGCTTCGGCGTAAGGCAGGGCGCCCGCTGCGAGGTCAGAGCCGTCGAGCGGGAGGATGATCGGGCCGCGGTCTCGCATGGGGGCCTCCGGTATGAACTGCCGACTCGAATGTATAGACGGGCGGCGCATCGAGCCGCCAGAGCCGTGCGGCCCGCTCAGCCTCGCGGCGCCAGGCGCTCATCGCGCGTTTTGAGGGCTACGGCGGCGGGTTCCGCGCCGGCGCGCCGGTGATCGGCGGCGCCGAGGACTTCGAAGCCGAGGTCGCGGATCATGGCGATGTCGTCCTCAGGCCGCTGGCCCTTCGCTGTCAGGTAGTCGCCGATGAAGATGGAGTTGGCGATGAGGAGCCCGAGCGGCTGCAGCGAACGCAGGTGGTGCTCGCGGCCGCCGGCGATGCGGATTTCGGCCGCCGGGCAGAGGAAGCGCATGAGGGCAAGGATGCGCAGGCAGCGCCAGGGCGTGAGCGCCCAGCGTCCGGCGAGCGGCGTGCCTTCGATGGGGATGAGGAAGTTCACCGGCAGCGAATCGACGCCGGTGTCGCGCAGCGCGAACGCGACGTCGACGATGTCGTCGTCGGTCTCGCCCATGCCGAAGAGGGCGCCACAGCACGGCGAGAGCCCCGCCCGCTTTGCGGTGGCGACGGTGGCGACGCGGTCGGCGTAGGTGTGGGTGCCGCAGATCTCGCCGTAGAAGTTCTCGCTGGTGTTGAGGTTGTGGTTGTAGGCGAAGACGCCGGCGTCGCGCAGTTCCCGGGCTTGTTCGCCTTCGAGGAGCCCGAGACAGGCGCAGATCTCGATATCCGGCAGCGCGCCGAGAACCTCGCGGACGGCGGCGCCCACGTGGGCGATATCGGCATCGCTGGGGCCGCGGCCGGAGGCGACGAGGCAGACCCGGCGGGCGCCGAACTCGTAGCCGCGGCGGGCGGCGGTAGCGATCTCGTCGCCCGAGAGGAGCGGGTACTTGTCGATCCTGGCGCGGGAGAGCCTGGACTGCGAGCAGTAGTGGCAGTCCTCGGGGCAGATGCCGCTCTTGATGTTCACCAGGAAGTTCACCTTGACGGTGTTCGCGAAGTGATGGCGGCGGATGGCGTGCGCGGCGGCGACGATGGCGGGGGTGTCGGCGTCGGTGGCGCGGAGGAGCGCGAGCGCCTGCTGGCGTGAGAGCGCTGCGCCCGCGAGGACGTCGCCGGCGACCGCCGACCAGTCGTATGTTGCGTTCATGGGGTGAGTGTGGGGCAGGGCGGCGTTAGCCGCCACCGCGCAACCGTCCGCGGACAGCAAGAAGCCGGCGCCCCGGATGGCGGGGAGGGGCGCCGGCTCTCGTGGTTGGAAGGGGATTGAGTGGCGGCTCTTCTCCCCGTGTGATCATCGGCGGAGGGCGGCGAATCCGCAGCGGCAGCAAGGCGCGTCGCGATGCGGCGCAGCTTTGCAGGCTTCGCTTCGGTGGTGGCGGACGCAGAGCGTATACTTTCGCGGTTGGTGTGGAAGAGGCTGTTGAGGCGGTCGCACGAATTCCCGCATGAGTTTCCTGCCGGGCCCTGAAACCCGGGAAGCCGTCCTGAGGAACCCCCTGGTGCTTGCCGGCGCGGCGGTCGTCGCCCTGCTCGGGCTGACGGCGGCGGTCCTGGTGGTGATCGATGCCGCCCGCGGCGACACGGGTGGCGCGGAGCCGGAGGTGATCGTCGATTCGCGGGGGACCTCAACCCCCGGGCCGGTCGAGGAGACGGCGGTGGCGCTGGGCGTCACCGGGCGCACGATCCGCGCGACGGCGGTGCGCGAGCGGCCGGGGGCCGGGGCGCGCGTCTTCGGCACGCTGCCGCGCAACCATACGGTCGTGATCGACGGCAAGACGGACGAAGAGGGATGGTACCGCATCATCTTCCCGGCGAACTCGGAGACACACGGCTGGATCAACGCCGACGACCTGGACGTGACGGGCAACACCGCGCTCGTGGCCGTGGTGACGCCTGAGCCGCCGATCGTAGTGCAAGTGCCGACGGAGTTCGTGCCGATCGACACGCCGGTGCCGGAGGAGACACCGGCCGAAACGTCGACGCCCGATCTGACGCTGACGCCGGGCGCGGGCCTGCCGGATCTCGTCGTGGGCACGACGCCGATCGTGAGCGAGGGACAGCTCTTCATCACGGTTGTGAACCAGGGTGCGGGGACGTTCACGGGCGATCTGGTGGTGGCCATTTTCAATATCGACGGGACAGCGCTGCTGGGCGGCGCGACGGTGCCGGGCTTTACGCTGCCGCCAGGAAACAGCATCGATGTTGGCACGGGCTACGCGGTGACGGAGAACCAGTCGCTGTTGCTGATCGTTGACCCGAACGGCGATGTGGAGGAAGTGGACAACACGAACAACCAGATCACGGTCGCGATCTCGGTCGGGGTGCCGCCGGAAGCGCCGCCGACAGAACCTCCGGCGAACCCGTAGCCGCTTCGATTGATCACGCTTCGGATCGTTCGCCGCGCAAGAGCGGGGCGCGCTGCTTTGGTGATCCTCGCGGCGCGCGGCTAGAATAACGCACTGTCCGCCGGCAATGAGCGTCGCGGACGCGACTGGCAACACGCGCCGCAGGGAACAGCATGAGCGACGTCGCATCGCTTCGGACAGCGCTCGAAGATGGCCGCGCCGCGCTGTTCGCCGCGATCCGCGGGCTCAGCGAAGAGCAGTTTCGCACGGCGCCCCCCGACTCCTGGAACATTGCGACCCACCTCGCGCACCTCCTGCGCTGCGAGCGCATGTATGTCGAGCGCATGAGGCGGGCGCTCGAAGAACATGAGCCATTGATCGCGAGCAGCGGCATCACTAATGATGATGATCCTGCGCTCGCGCAACGGCTGGCGGTGCCGCAGATCGTCCATGGCCTGCAGGCGTCACGGCGGGAGCTGATGCTGCTGCTCGGCCGCATGGACGCCGCCGCCCTGGAGCGCGCGATCATGCACGAGCCGCGCGGGCGGATCACCGTCAGCGCGATGCTCGGGAAGGCGGCCGCGCACGAGGCGGAACACGCCGGCGCGGTCGCCACGCTGGCGCGTCAAGCCGCCAGCGCGCGCCGCGTAACCATCCCTCTGAGCCCGCGTTCATAGCTCGAACGGACAGCGATGACGGACCTGGACGAGATCAAGCAGCGCGTCGACATCGTGGATCTCATCTCGCAGTACGTGACGTTGCGGCGAGCGGGCCGTGGCTACGTGGCGCTGTGCCCGTTCCACGCGGAGAAAACGCCATCGTTCCACGTGGACCCGGCGCGGCAGTCGTGGCACTGCTTCGGCGCGTGCGGGACGGGCGGCGACATCTTCGGCTTCGTGATGCGCAAGGAGGGCGTGGAGTTCAAGGACGCCCTGCGGATGCTTGCCGAGCGGGCGGGTGTGACGTTGAGCGGGCGCGCGGAGAGCCGGCAGGATCCGCGGCACGCCCGCATCTATGAGGTGAACGAGGCCGCGGCGAGCTTCTACGCCGCGCAGCTTGCGGAATCTGACGCCGCGGCGACCGCGCGCGCGTACCTCGAGGAGCGGCGGCTGGCGGCCGATTCCGTCGAGCGATTTCAACTCGGGTACGCGCCGAACGCCTGGGACGGGCTGCTGCGGCACCTGGAAGGGCGCGGCTTCACGGCGGCGGACCTGCTGGCCGCGGGCATCGCCATCGAGGGCGAGCGGGGGGCGTACGACCGTTTCCGGCACCGGCTGATGTTCCCGATCCGCGACGAGCGCGGGCGCGTGGCCGGCTTCGGCGGGCGGCTGCTGCCCGGCGAGGCGGTAGGCGCGGGGAGCGGGCAGCAGCCGAAGTACATCAACACGTCGCAGACGGCGGTGTTCGACAAGGGCGCGATCCTCTATGGCCTGCACCTTGCGAAGGAGGCGATCCGGCAGCAGGGCCGCGCGGTGATCGTGGAAGGCTACATGGACGTGATCGCGGCGCACGAGCACGAGATCACGAACGTGATCGCTTCGATGGGGACGGCGCTGACCGAGCGGCAGGTGCTGCTGTTGAAGCGATACACGCGCAACCTGGTACTGGCGCTGGACGCGGACGAGGCGGGCAGCGAGGGCATGCTGCGCGGGTTCGAGGCGATCGACGAGGCGATCGAGCACACGTCGGTGCCGGTGCCGAACTGGCGGGGCGTGATCAGGATGCAACAGACGCTCGATGCTGACGTGCGGGTGATGGTGATGCCGCCGGGCCGCGATCCGGACGACGTGATCCGCGATGATCCGGCGCAGTTCCACGACCTCGTCGAGCGCGCGGTGCCGTTCATCGACTTCCGGTTCGATGCGATCGTGGCGCGGCACGACCTGGCCGAACCGCGCGAGCGTTCGGCCGTTGTGGCGACGCTGGCGCCGATGATCGCCGCGATCCCGGACCGGGTGGTGCAGGCGCACTACCTGCAGAGGCTGTCGCGCGTAGCGCAGATTGACGAAGCGACGCTGCGGATGGAATTGCGGCAGCCTGTCAAGAAACAGCGCGCGGCGGCGAATCCGGCGCCGCCGTCACAGCGCGTGTCCGCATCGCGTGACAAGCGTGAAGAGTTTTGTCTGGCCTTGCTTTTCCGTTATCCTGCGGCGGCGGCGGAAGGGTTGGCGATCGACGCCGACTTCTTTCACCACAGCGAGAATCGCGCGCTGTTTGAAGCGTGGATCGGTTGGGCGGATAGCGGGGAGCCGTTCGAGGGATCGCTCACACCGGGCTTACGCAGCCACTACGAGCGCATCGCCTCACTGACACTCCCGGCATTCGACGACGACGCAGCGGTCCAGGCGCTTCGCGATGCGATGTGGGGCATCGAGCAGCAGCGATTGCGGCTCGCGAAGCGCGTGAGCGCGGCGGCGGTGGCGGAGGCCGTGCAGGACAACGGCGAAGCGATCGTCGAACGGGCGCTGCAGGCGCTGCAGGGGACGCCGACGGAGGAAGGGCCCGACGAGAGCGGGTTCGACTCAGCGGCGATCGTCATCGACGACATGGAGGCCGGTCGCAAGGTTCATCAGCGCATTCTGGAGAAGCGCGACGCCGGACACCCCGCCGGCGAGGTGGTGAATGAGCGGTAAGCACACCAGGACGTCGTCGCCGACGATCGGCAGCGATCCCGTCGTCGACGTTGTCGCCGAGACGGCGACGGTCGCCGAGGCCGCGCTCGCGGCGGTGGGGCGCGCGAACGGCGACGTGGCGATCGCCACGAACGGCCACACGATCACGGCCGACGGCTGGCTGGAGCCGCAGCAGGCCGACCTCATCGAGGCCGAGGAAGAAGAACCCGAGGAGAAGGAAGTCCCCTTCGATGAGGGCGACGCCGTCGACGACCCGGTGCGCATGTACCTGCGCGAGATCGGGCGGGTCTTCCTGCTCAACGCCGATGATGAGAAGCGTCTCGCCCGGCACATGGAAGAGGCGAAGCACATCGAGGCGATCGAGCGGCGGTGGCTCGAGGAGCGCAACCGGCTGCCGAGCGGGCAGGAGATCCTGCTGGCGCTGCTGGACCAGTTCTACCAGTCGCAGAAGGCCGTGCGGTTCATCTGCAAGGAGATCCGCATCAAGGCGGGGCTGCCGAGCGAATTGATCGAGAACGCGGTGTGGCGCAGCACGGTCGACGAGGAGATGGACTTCGCGCTGACGGAGCGCCTTTCCGGCCACATGAAGATCGACGTCGAAGAGGCGCAGGCGCTGATCGTGAAACTGTCGATCGTCACGCACATCCTCAAGCGCGAACACGTGATGCACGTCGCGGGGTGCTACGGGGGCGAGCGCAACCTGCTGCCGCCGCCGCTCGACCGGGTGAACCGCCGCTGCCCGGTCGAGGAGGAGCTGTCGGCGTACTTCGCGCAGCTCAAGCGCGACGGCTACCGCGCGGAACGGCAGCTGACCGAGGCGAACCTGCGCCTGGTCGTGAGCGTGGCGAAGAAATACATCGGCCGGGGGATGTCGCTGCTGGACCTGATCCAGGAGGGCAACATCGGCCTGATCCGCGCGGTGGAGAAGTTCGACTACCGCAAGGGGTTCAAGTTCAGCACGTACGCCACGTGGTGGATCCGGCAGGCGATCACACGCGCGATCGCCGACCAGGCGCGCACGATCCGCATCCCGGTGCATATGGTGGAGACGATCAACAAGCTCGTCCGGGTGACGCGGCAACTCGTGCAGGAGCTGGGCCGCGAGCCGACGAGCGACGAGATCGCAGGGCGGATGCAGGACCCGAAGAACGGCGGCCCGCCGATCACGCCGGAGAAGGTGCGAGAGATCATCAAGGTGGCGCAGGAGCCGGTCTCGCTGGAGACGCCGGTGGGCGAGGAGGAGGACACGCACCTCAGCGATTTCCTGCCGGACGAGTCGGCGCTGGCGCCGGCGGACGCGGCCTCGCACCAGCTCCTGAAGGAGCAGGTGATGGACGTCCTCAACAGCCTGACGACGCGCGAGCGAAAGGTGCTGGAATTGCGCTTTGGGCTGGAGGACGGCCGCAGCCGGACGCTCGAGGAAGTGGGGCGCGAGTTCCAGGTGACGCGCGAGCGCATCCGCCAGATCGAGGCGAAGGCGCTGCGGAAGCTGCGGCATCCTTCGCGGAGCAAGAAGCTGAAGGATTACCTGGAGTAGGAAGTTCGCAGTTCGCAATTCGCAGGCTGCGTTCGCAGTTGCGCATGATGAGTTGTGCATACTGAAGCTAAGCAGAGCGCGACTCGGCGCGCCCAAACCATGAGGGACAATCGGTAAGCCATGCCGCTGTACGAGTACTACTGCCAGCGCTGCAACGCGAAGTTCGAGCTGTTGCGGCCGATGAGCCGGGGCGATGATCCGGCGCCGTGCCCGAAGGGGCATCCGGGTGCTGCGCGGGTGATGTCGGTGTTTGCGGCGGTGACGAAGGATGCGGCGGGCGCGCCGTCAGCGGTGGCTGGCGGGGGGTGCGCGTGCGGTGGCGCTGGCTGTGGATGCAGCCGGGGGGCGTGAGCCGCTGGTCATGCGTCGTGAGTTGTTGAGACTCGGTTGAGGATGCGCTCAGCGCCGCGAACCCGGCGCTACGCGCCAGGACGCGGGAGCACTCCGCAGGCAACACGCAACACGTACGACTCAGAACTCGAACACTGCCTTGATCGCGCGTGAGCGGCCGTGGTGGTGGAGGGCGACGAAGGCGCGGCGGTAGTCCGCGAGCGGGAAGCGGTGCGTGATCAGCGCGCTGAGGTCGAGGCCGCGCCGCACGAGCTCGAAGTAGATCTCCATCGCGTGCAGGCGGCGTCCTTCGAACTCCTCGATCGCGAAGGCGTTTGCGCCGGAGATACGCAGCTCCTTGAAGTAGATCGGCGTCCACTCGAACCGTCGTGGCGCCTCGACGCCGCTGACGGCGATCGTCGCGCGGGGCGCGGCGATGCGCACCGCCGTCTCGATCGATTGCGGCGAGCCGACGGTGTCGTAGATGACGCCGGCGCCGGCCATCAGCCACGGTAGCCCTCGCCAGGGCCGCAGGAGCGGCGCGCCGGCCAGGCGCGCGACCGCCTCGATGAGCGCGTCCGGCTGCGGGGGCAGCACTTCGTGCGCGCCGAGGCGGCGGGCGAGCTGTGACTGGTGCGGATGCCTCGCGACGGCCCAGACCGGCGTTTCGGGGTGCAGGAGCCGCAGCGTGGCGACGGTCATCAAGCCGAGCGTGCCGCAGCCATAGACGATCGCCGGAGCGCCGGTGGACGGCGGAGAACGCAGGACGGCGTGGAGCTGCACGGCGAACGGGTCAGCGAGGACGGCCTGCTCGTCGCTGACGCCATCGGGCACGGGGATGAGCTGCGATGTGTGCGCGGCGAAGTAGGGCGCGAACACGCCGCCGACGGCGCTGCAGTTGCCGGTATGGATGCCGGGCGGCAGCCGCCCTTCGGCGAAGCGCAGGCAGAGCTGGTAGTCGCCGGCGGCGCACGACGCGCAGGGCTGGCTGAAGCCGCGCGGCCCGCACGAGAGCCACGGGTTGAGCACGATGCGCTGTCCTTCGCGCAGGCCGCGCACGGCCGGGCCAGTACGCTCCACGGCGCCCGTGGCCTCGTGGCCGAGGATCTGCGGGAAGGAGATGAGCGCGGTCAGCGGGTTGTCGCGATCACCGCGGAGGAACGCCTGCTTGGCGTCGCTGCCGCAGATGCCGGCGTAGCGTGTGCGGACGACTGCCCAGTCATCGTCGTGGAGGTCCGGCCGCGGCACGTCCTCGAGGCGGAGTGACGACCAGGGACCGAAGAAGCCGCGCGGCGAGACGGCGCCGGCGATCGTGCTGGCGGCGAGACGCGGCAGGCTGTAGCGGAAGACGAGGGCGCGCATCATGGGCCACTGTGTCCACATGCAGGCGATGGTAGCGCGGCGATGTCGTGGCGAGCAGCGGGTGTCCCGTTGGCAGCGGGTGTCCCGTTAGCAGCGGGTGTCCCGCTAGCAGCGGGTGTCCCGCTAGCAGCGGGTGTAGCCGCAGGCGCGGCAGAGGAAGCAGCCTTCGCTGAAGTAGAGGATCTGGCCGCACTCAGGGCAGGCGATGCCGGTGCTGGTCCAGCGATCAGGATCCGCTGCGCCCGGGCGCCTGGGTGGCGGCGCGACAGGAGGATCTGCCGGCGCGGTCATCGTGGTCTTGGCTGCGGCGCGCTTGCCGCGCCTGGGAGCGGGACTCGACGGCGCGGGGGACGGCGTGGCCGGGCGGGGGGCGGTTGCGGTGGCGCGCGCCGCGGCTTCGTGCGGGAGGAAGCGCAGCTCGAGCCAGCGGAAGATGTAGTCGACGAGCGACGAGGCGACGGGGATCGCGGGGTTCGACGTCATGCCCGCGGGCTCAAAGTGGACGCCGCGAAACTTCTCGACGAGGTTGGCGAGCGGCACGCCGTACTGGAGCGCCACCGAGGTGAGGACGGCGACAGAGTCCATGAGCCCGCGGATCGTCGAGCCTTCCTTCGAGATATTGACGAAGATCTCCCCGGGCGTGCCCTCGGCGTAGAGGCCGACCGTGATGTAACCCTCCTGCTCGCCGACGCGGAACTTGTGCGTGACGGACTCGCGCTCGTCAGGGAGGTGGCGGCGGTACGGCGCGCCGGCTGGCCGCGGTTCGGTGGATGCGGTGGGCGCCGGGTGCGGGGCTGCCATGGCGGCGCCGGGCGGGAGCAGTTCGGCGAAACCGAGCGCGATTTCTGCGGCGGCAGCCTCAGCCTGCTCGGGGCCGCGGGCGGTCGCGTGCGACAGCACCTGCATGTCGCGCGAGCCGTCGCGGTAGACGGTGATGCCCTTGCATCCCTCGCGCCAGGCGAGGAGGTAGGCGCGCTCGACGTCGTCGACGGTGGCCTCCTGCCGGAAGTTGATCGTCTTGCTGACGGCGTTGTCGGTGTGGCGTTGGAACGCGGCCTGCATGCGCACGTGCCATTCGGGCGTGATGTCATGCGAGGTGACGAAGACGCGCGTTGCCCACTCGGGGACGTCGGAGCGATCACGCAGCGAACCGCCTTCGGCGAGGAAGCGCATGAGGTCGTCGCTGTGGAAGCCGTGGGCCTGCGCGGCGGCGAGGAACGTCTTGTTGACCTCGGGAAGCCGGGTCGCGCGCGTGGGGTTGTCGCGATCCAGGAAATGCTGGCGCATGAAGGCGAGCGCGAAGGCCGGCTCGATGCCGCCTGTGCAGTCGGCGATGATGCTGAGCGTGCCCGTGGGCGCAACGGTGGTGCGCGTGGCGTTCCGGAAGCGCTGGCCGGCGCGTGTGTCGCCGGTGGCGGGATCGTAGATCGAGCCTTCCCAGGCGGGGAAGACGCCGCGCTCGGCCGCAAGCCGCACGGAGGCAGCGTCGGCGCGCTGCTGGATGAACGTCATGAGGCGTTCGCCGAGTGCGATCGCCTCGTCGCTGTCGTAAGGGATGTGGAGCGCGAACAGGACATCGGCGAAGCCCATGACGCCGAGACCGATCTTGCGCGTTTTCAGCGTCATGTCCTCGATCTGCGGGATCGGGTAGCGGTTCTGATCGATCACGTCATCGAGGAAGCGGACGCAGTCGCCGATCACCTCGCCGAGCGCGTCCCAGTCGAGCTCAAGGGCTGACGGCGGCGCGGGGGCGGTGGTCGCAGCGGTGCGCCGCCTGGCGCCGTTGCTGGATGGCGCGCGCTTGCGCAGGAAGCGCGCAAGGTTGATGGAGCCGAGATTGCACGACTCGTAGGGCAGCAGCGGTTGCTCGCCGCAGGGGTTCGTCGCCTCGATGCGGCCGAGCTGCGGCGTGGGGTTGTCGCGGTTGATGCGGTCGATGAAGACGAGCCCGGGATCGCCGTTCTTCCACGCGTTCTCAACGAGCTGGCGGAAGACGGCGCGCGCGGGCAGCGAGCGCACGCGCTCCTTCGTGCGCGGGTTGATCAGATCGTAGGTCTCGCCGCGCTGGACGGCGTCCATGAAGCCCTCGGTGACGGCGACGCTGATGTTGAAGTTCTGCAGCGTGCGCATGTCAGACTTGACGTTGATGAAGGCTTCGATGTCAGGATGGTCGACGCTGAGGATCGCCATGTTGGCGCCGCGGCGCGTGCCCCCCTGCTTGATCGACTCGGTTGCGGCGTCGAAGACGCGCATGAAGGAGACCGGGCCGCTGGCGACGCCGCCGGTCGAGGCGACACGGTCGCCGGCGGGGCGGAGCCGGCTGAACGCGAAGCCGGTGCCGCCGCCGCTCTGATGGATCAACGCTGTGTCCTTCAGCGCCTCGAAGATGCCCTCCATCGAGTCTTCGACCGGGAGGACGAAGCACGCGGAGAGCTGCTGCAGGGGACGGCCCGCGTTGCCGAGGGTCGGTGAGTTCGGCAGGAAGCGCAGGGAGGACATGAGGTCGTAGAAGCGCGCCTGCCAGCGGGCGACGGTAGCATCGGCGCTGCCGTCCGGCGCGTACGCAGCCTCGGCGAGGGCGATGGTGTGCGCGACGCGGCGGAAGAGCTGTTCGGGGGTCTCGATAACGCGGCCCTTCTCGTCCCTGGCGAGATAGCGGCGCTCGAGAACGATGCGCGCGTTGTTCGCGAGCTCGACCTGATCAGCGGTGGCGGCGCGGCGGGGGAGCGGCTTGACCGGCGCGGCCGGGGTCGTGGCCGTCTTCCGAGCGCCGCGCGCTCCGGCCCGGCTGCGCGCGTTCTTCGCGCCGGAGGTGCTGAGCCAGGCGGGCGGCTTCGGGCGGCGGTCGTCGGCCACGACGCCATGATAGCAGAACACGTGTGCGGATCGAGCGGCGCGTATGTCAAGCGCAGATGTTGCGCTGGCGGCCCAGAGGCGTTGTTATCGGCGCAGCGACCGCCAGCGGGGCGGCGCCGGATCGTTGATGGGGACGAACATGAGAAACGTTGTTCGCGTGGCAGGAATTGCCGCGCTCGCTGCCGCGGCGAGCCTCGCGGCGCTGGTTGGCGCCGGCGCCTCGGGCGCGCAAGAGGTAGGGCTCGACGAGTCGTGCGGGTTCGGCGAGGTGATCTACCCCGAAGAGAACGGCTACGTGGAGCTGTTCTGCGAGATCGAGGTGGACAAGGACCTCGAGAGCGTCGATCCGGCGAGCCTCGGCAGCACCGTCACGTTCACGATCACGATCACCAACACGGGCGACGTGCCGCTGTACAACGTGGGACTGACCGACTACTACGATGGCGATCAGCTGGAGTTCATCAGCGCGACGCCCGCGCCGGACTTCGGGCCCGAGTTCGATGTGCTGGTCTGGGAGGAGCTTGATGAGTCCGGCGGCGGGAGCATCTGGGAGCCCGGCGACGCACGGACGGTGACCGTCCGCTTCGAAGCGGTTGGCGTCACGGGCGTGGAGGATTCGGCCGAGAACTGTGCCCTGGCCTACGCAGACCCCTACCTGGAGTACGACATACTGCTCGACGAGGTGAGCGCGCAGGAGAACGGTGAGCCCTACGTGATCAGCAACGAGAGCTGCGCGGACGTGGTCATCGAGAAGCTCGACGAGCCGGAGGTGCCCGAGGACGGACCGGGCGCGCCCGACTTCCCGACGCCTACCGCGGAACCGGAGCTGCCGGAGCCGACGCCCGTGGTGACGGTGGCGCCGGCGACCGTGGTGCCTTCACCCACGCGGCCGGCGGGCATCGCAGCGCCGGACACCGGTTCGGGACCGGGCGGCGGCAGCGGCGGCGCGTGGCTGCTGGCCTCGCTCGCCGGGGCGGCGATGGCGGTCGCGGCGGGCGGGATCTACCTGGGCAAGCGCGCCTCGTAGCTTCGACTCGCCAACCTCACTCACGGGAGGGACGGCCTGAACGGGCCGTCTCTCCTTTTTCCTGATGGGGCCGAGCGCCGGTCACCCTGCGGCTGAAACGGCTGTCAAGTTGACACGTTCAGATTGTTGACAGACCGAAACGACGGCAGCAGGACGGAGCACCCCGCATGACGACCATACGCTGGAACACCCGGGCAGGCGCGATCCGCATCATGGCCGCGGCGGCGCTCGCCGCGGCGTGGCTGCCGCTCCGCCCGGGCGCCGCAGAGGCTGCGCAGGCATCGAACCCGAAGTGCGCGGACCTGGGGTACGCGCTGGAACTGAAGGTGGATCCGCCGGTCGCGGGCACATACACCTCGGCCGATGGCGCGCTGACGGTGACGGTGACGTTCACGGGTTGGACGGGCGGCGATCCGAAGGTGATGGACTGGACGTCCGATGCGGGCGTCGACGCCGTGCTGTTGAAGGCAGGTCGCGCGGGCAACGGGCTGTACGAGTACGACCCGGAGGCGGTGAGCGGGACGGGGCTGACCACGCCAGGAACCGGCAATGGCATCAGCCACATCAGCTTCTGCTACGACATCGACGCGACGGGCGATCCAAGCGGCGACTCGGATAGCACGAGCACGCCGACGTCGACGGACGAGCCGACGGAGACGAGCACGCCGACGCCGACGGATGAGCCGACCGAGACGAGCACGCCCACGCCGACGGACGAGCCAAC
>Ga0209172_10000363_pt1 | contig 128314 bp, 109 predicted proteins | sample LarsenN4metaG_FD_184113 | JGI IMG/M metagenome (GOLD analysis project Ga0209172, IMG submission 184113) | Hot spring sediment bacterial and archeal communities from British Columbia, Canada, to study Microbial Dark Matter (Phase II) - Larsen... ... | reverse complement strand
GACCCGTCAGCTCGAGGCGATCCGCGCCGAGCTCGACGAGGAGCATGCGAAGCGGACGGCTCCCGCCGTCCGCTCGTCAGAGGCCAGATCCCCTTCCTCAATTTCCAGCAAGCTCAGGACTTGACCGGTCAGCGGCTAGCTGGCGCAGCTGAACCCCATGTCCGTTAGGCGGCGAGGAATCCCATGAGCGATTCGGCTGATCCCGTCGCCGGTCTTCTCGTGAACATCGACGTCGGCGACCTCACGCAGGCCGTCGCCTTCTACACGGCTGGGCTCGGCCTCGCGGTTCGGCGACGCCTCGCGCCCAACATCGTGGAGCTGCGCGGTGGCTCGTGTCCGGTCTTTCTCACCGAGCATGCGGCCGGCACTCAGCCGTGTCCGGGAGCGCCTCGAGCACGCGAGTACTGTCGCCACTGGACCCCTGTGCACCTCGACTTCGTCGTTCCCGAAGTCGAAGCGGCGGCTCACCGCGCCGAGTCCGCGGGCGCCAGGTCCGAGGGCCCAATTCGCGAGTTCTCCTGGGGCCGGTACATCATCATGTCCGACCCCTTCGGCAACGGCTTCTGTCTCCTCCAGTTCAAGGGCTCCGGATACGTGAGCCTCGAACCGTCCGCCGGCACATGACCGCTCGCGGCGAACAAGCGACTGCAGCTGACGGCCGCGGGCTGTGGCGTGCGGCGGCCCGGGCCGGCCGCGGCCGGGCCCGGGCGGGACGCGCCAGCGGCGTACGGCCGGCGCTAGGGTGGTTCACGCGCGGCGGCAGCTGAGCCGCGATCCGTGGGGCGGCAGGAATGCCGGGTCGCGTCGTCATCGCAACGATTGTGTTCTTCGCGTGCCTCGCCATTGGCAGGTGGGCTCAGGAATCCGGGCTTCGCCATCTGTCCTCGGAGCAGAAGGCGGCTCTCCTCGACTCGCTATCCGGAATACGGAAGTACAGTCTCATCGCTGCGCTTCCCGTCGTTCTCGCCGCCTTCCATTTCTCCACCTATGGCCCATGGCTGGTCGGTGCATTCGTCGCTGTCTTCGTGGGCCTAACATACCTGCGCGTGCAGGCCCTTCATCTACCGTCCCCGTTCAACCGCGCGTACTCCACGCATCTCGGGTTGTACCTCGCGGGCACGGTGACCTTCTTGATCGTCGTTTACCTCCTTTAGTGCTTCACGGAGCCTGCGTCCAACAAGGCAATGAGCTGACGGCCCTTGTTGGGGCGTCCCAGGCGAGTGTAGTCTCGGGGTCCAAGTCGGTCGCCCACGGGAAGTCAGGCATCGATCTGTCACCATGCGGTAGCACGCGCTGGCGCCGGGACCGATTTCCCAACACGCTACCTGTCCTTGAGCTGGGTGCTCGGCATTTGCATCCTCGTCCTAGCCACCATCCCCGCCATCGCGGCCGGCTTGGTCGTTGAGTCCTTCCTTCCAGGAGGTGTCCAGAGCACTCGACTCCCTTCGGATCTGCGGTTCCGGCGTTGCTCGAGGTCGGCTACTTCTTGCGCCCGGGTCATCACTTCTCAGCCGTGTCGTCGCGTGCAGCGGCCTAACAGGCCGCTGAAGCTGACGGCCGCGGGCGCCAGCCATGCGGACGGGCAAGATCGACGCGCGCAATGGTAGCATCACGCGCGGCGGCAGCTTGGCTGCCGTCCGTAGGCGGCCGGAACCGCAAGAGCGTGCTTCGACTAGACGATCCAGGTTCGTGCGGAGCTCCGTGCCATCCCCACTGATCCGACGACGCCCTTCGTGATGTCAATCACCCTTCCTACCATCATGACGATCCTCGCGACGGGTGTCTTCTTGGTCGCTGAACGTCCTTCTCCCGGCCGTGTGCTTCCGGCATCTCGCGGTTGGTACGCCCGCGCGTTGTTGGTCAACTTCGTCCAACTCGTAATCACGCTCGCAACAGGGAAGCTCGTTTGGCCTCTCATCTTCGGCGGCGAATCGCTGCTGTCGTTAGCGAGCTGGCGGGTACCCGCGATGGAGGGGTTCGTTGCCTACTTGATCTCAACGTTCGTGTTCTACTGGTGGCATCGTGTTCGCCATCTGCCGGGATTCTGGACGTTGTTTCACCAGATCCATCATTCCCCTTCGCGCATCGAGGTGCTGACTTCGTTCTACAAGCACCCGATCGAGGTCGCCACGAACTCCCTGATCTCCGGCGCACTCCTGTATCCATTCCTAGGTTGCTCGATGCTCGCGACGTTCTGGTACAACTTCTTCGCAGCCACGGGTGAGTACTTCTACCACGCGAACTTGCGTACCCCGGGCTGGCTTCGATACTTCATCCAGACCCCTGAACTTCACTCCATCCATCATCAGCTCGACGTCCACGCCTTCAACTACAGTGACTTGCCGATCTGGGACAGACTGTTCGGCACATACCGAGATACTCTCGAGTTCGCGCCGCGGTGCGGATTCCATGGAGAGTCCGAGCGAGAGCTCCTCGACATGCTTCTCTTCCGAGACGTGAACGGCGGGCCGGGAGCCTGACGAGGCGCTGCAGCTGGCCGGCCGCCGCCGATAGCTCGCGGCTTGGGCAGCCACCGGGCGCGGTTGAGTGCTTGACTCGGCGGCGCCCGCCGGTCGACACTCGGGTGACACACGGGCGGCCCGGCAGCCGAGCGCCGGACCGCTGGGCGGAGAGATGGGCGTCGAGAGCGCTGTCGAATTCGAGAGCGGTATGCGTGCGAGACGCCCCTCGTGGCTCGGTCCTCGAGAGGAGTCCAAGCAGTACACACAGATCGCCGCGGCTCATCTCTGGACGGATACCGCTGGCCGAGCCGGGAGTTCCCGACCTACGCCCATTCGCCCCGTCCGACGACGGCGCGAATCAGCAGTGGTTCGATCCAGCTGAAGCGCTGGACGTCGATCGGTCTCATCGTTCACTTCGCCCAGGAGGAGTCAGGCATCGATCTGTCACCAGGCGGTAGCAGGCACACCGGACTCGTGGTCACGCGTGAGGCACTGCCTCTAGAGCCTTTCGCCATGTTCTCGGAGTTGTCTGTAGCGGCGGAGCGCTCAGACAGGTTCCATCTACTCTTCCTCGAGTAGCCGCTAACAAGCGAATGCAGCCTGACGAGCCACCGGGTGCTCCGCCGGGCATGGTAGATTCGCAGCCGCGGACGTGGGGCGCGACGCAGCAAGCTGGCGGCGGCGGCTCGCAGCGGATCCGCATATCCGTTGGGCGACGAGAAAACCGTGAGCGAGAGACGTCACCGCACGATCCGCGTCCTCAGCCCCGACGGCTCTGCGGGTGATGCAGACGTCGAGTGGTGGTCCGGCCACGCCACCTGCAACGTGAACATCAGATTCGGGGGCGAAGGGTTTCACGGAATCTCGACCGATTTCTTCGCTGCGCTCTGCGAGGCTCGACGACGTTTCGAACGCAACGGCCATCGGCTCCTGTGCTACGGCGCGAGTCGCAACGTGTGGCCATCGGGTATGGCGCGCGAGATGGGCGCAGGTCTCAAGGCGTACCAGCTCACCCGTGGTCATCGGGCCGCTGTTCTCAAGGACATCTTCGACACTGGCGCTGACGTTGTACCGTCAACGGTCGCGGAACAGGAGGCCTTCTGGCGAGAGTGGCTCGACTCGCTTTCGTAGACGCGCTCGCCGCCCAACGAGGTGATGCAGCTGCAAGGCTTCCGGCTCGGCGTTCGTCGCGGGCTTGGGCGTGCGTGCCCAAGACCTCCGATTGGAGTCCGGTGCTGAGAGTTGATCCGAACCTACGAGGCACCGATTCGGGAGCGTCCGCCGGCCTACCGCGTGGCATTCGGCTCGCGCTGCGGCTCGCCGGTGCCTGATCCTTCTCCGGACGCCACGTAATTCGAGATACCAGCCGGTCTCCTGGACGACGATCCGCTGTGGCGCCCGGACAAGCACGTCTTCGTCGAGTGCAAGAGCCCGTGGTTCGCCATCTCGGGCTCACTGCCACAGCTCACGAAAGCTGCAGCTCGCGAGCTTCCGGAAGGGCTTGCGAGAGGGCTCATCGTCGTGAGGCGCGCCGGTCCAACGACGCCCTGCAGCTGTGCCAGTCCGAGTTGGGCCCCACGAGTACGTCGGTGGAGTGCTCTAGCACGCCCGCGACCTGCCAAGCGGCTGCTGACGGCCGTGGGCCGTGGTGTGCGGCGGCCTTGGCCGGCCGCCGTCGGACCGGGCGTCGGGCCGCCGCCGGCGTCCGGGCGCGACGAGCCGCGGAAGCTGCCGGCCGCGGGCTTCAGCCGCGCGTGCGTCCGTGCGCGACACGCAGATGGTAGTCTCACGCGCGGCCGCAGCTCAGCGGCCATCCGTGAGGCGGCGAGGGCCCGAGCGTTGCGTCTCCTTCACATCAACCTGGTCGTCGCCGATCCGGAGGCCTCAGCTCGGTTCTACGTCCGCCACGTTCTCCCAGCGGCGACCTGCGAATGGCTCGGCAACTCGCTTCACGTCCGGAGTGGCGTAAGCGATCTCGCGTTTCAGCAGGGCGTTCCAGTCGTTGCGAAGGGCACGCATCACGGTTTCCTGGCCGATTCGCCCGGCGCCATCGACGCGCTCTCCAGGGGACTTCTCGAGGCCGGCATCGCGCTCACGGAGAACGAGGCCGAGGCAGGATTCAGGTCGATCAAGTTCCGGGATCCAGACGGGTACGAGTGCGAGGTCTACTGGGAAGCGGACTGGCCGTAGGGAATGCTCGCCGCGCTCGCCGCCGACAAGCGGCTGCAGCTGCCGGCCGCGGTCGGCGGCGTGCGGTGGCCGGGGCCGGCAGCCGTCGGTGCGGGGTGGAGCCGTCGCCGGCGTCCGGGCGCTGCCGAGGTCGTGCAGCCGCGATCCCTCGGGCAGCGGGAAGGAGGGCGGTCGCTCCGGCGTCATGACGTCGAGGCGGTAGCCATGACGCCGTCAGCGCATTCGGCAGCGTGCCCAGGATCGTCTACTCGCTGGACGACACGCGGCAGGTCGTCGCGGTCGTCGAGATCGGATCGCCGCGAGGTCCATCGCTGAGGCCCGCTGCCCAACGAGCCGCTGAGGCGGACGGCCGGGGCTTCAGCCATGCGAGCGCCGAGGCCGACACGGATCGTGGTAGCATCACGCGCGGCTGCAGCTCGGCGGCCATCCGTTGGGCGGCAGGGAGTCGGCCGCGAGAGGCGCGTTGCCCCAGATCGTTCAGCTCCTCGGACTCCAGTTTCTGGCGAGCTTCGCTGCCTATGCCGCCATTGGCTGGTGGTTCATCCGACCGTGGCTGGAGGCCAAGCCCAAGACCACAGCGCTTTCGATCCTTCTGCTCCCTCAGCTGTTTCGGCACGTTGGAATCACCCTCCTCGTGCCCGAGGTCGTCGACCCCACCTTTCCGGCGGCGGTGGCCCGCCAAACCGCGATCGGGGACACCGTTGCCGCGTTGCTCGCCTGGATCGCGCTGGTCGCGCTTCGGGCAGGCTGGCGCCACTCCATTCTGCTCGTGTGGCTCTTCAACCTTGCGGGGCTCACTGACATGGTCCTCAACCATTCTGAATGGCGCGCGCTTCCAGGTGGCGGAGCATCTCGGTGCGGCGTGGCTCGGCATCGCGTTCGTCGTTCCCGCCATGCTCGTCGTCCACTTGCTCATCTTCGCGTTCCTGTTGCGCGACGAGGAGGGTGCGGCCTAGCGAGCCGCTGAAGCGGACGGCCGGGGGCTTCAGCCACGCAAGCGGCCGAGCGCGACACGAATCGTGGTAGCATCACGCGCGGCTGCAGCTCGACGGCCAGCGGTTGGGCGGCAGCGGGAGACGGCTCACGTGAACCTCGAGCGGGCGCGCCGAGAGTACGCGGGCAAGATCGCAGCAGCCGCGTCGTTGCGATCGAGACGTCTCGTAGACGCACTTGCTGCAGTTCCGCGTGAGGCGTTCCTCGGCCCAGGGCCTTGGCAGATCAAGAGGGTGGACGAGACCGGTCAGGACTGCCAGTTCACATCGGACGATGATCCGCGCCACGTCTACGACGACGTTCTAGTGGCGCTGGACGCCGAGCGGAACCTCAACAACGGCGAACCGGCATTCGTGTTGGGCTGCCTCGACGATCTCGACCTCGCTCCGGGTGATCGTTTCCTCCATGTGGGTTGTGGCACTGGATACTACACGGCGATTGCGGCCCTGGCGGTGGCCGGGGGAACCGTGGTCGGGCTCGAGCTCGATTCCGGTCTCGCGGAACGGGCCAGACAGAACCTGAGCGCATGGCCCGGGGTCTCGATAGAAGCAGTCGACGGAAGCGAGGCCATCGCTGAGTCGTTCGACGCGATCCTCGTCAATGCTGGCGCTACCGAGCCCCTTCCCGCATGGCTCGATCACCTCCGCAATGCGGGACGACTCCTCGTGCCGATGACCGTGGATCTGCCGGAGCCGTGGGCCGGGATCGGGGCAGGCCATACGCTGCTCGTCAGTCGCCGGGAGGAAGCATACTCGGCACGCTTCGTCAGACCGGTCGCAGTCTTTCATTGTGCCGGCGCTCGAAGCCCCGCTGGGGTGGACCTCCTGCGACGGGCGTTTCTGCGAGGAGGCTACGAGCGCGTTTGCAGCCTGCGCCGAGACGAGCATGACTCGAATCCGTCATGCTGGCTTCACGCGCACCGCTTTTGCTTGGGCACCTCGCCCACTGCGGGAGAATGACGCGGCGCCACCCCCATCATCGGAGTCGCGAGATCACGATGTCTTTCGACGGTCAGCCGACTCTGAACGGCACGTTGGTGAACCTGAGGCCTCTCCGCACGGACGACTTCGCCTCCCTCCACGCGGTACGCGCTTGGCAACGTCCTCGTCCGAAGACACACGCGGGGCAATACTGGCGAATTCGCCCGGAGGAGCTCTCCTGCGGCCTTGTCGCCTCCTCGATGGAGGAGTTCGAGCGACTTCGCTCGACAGCGGGGCTCGAAGAGGACTGGGCGATGCAGCTCTGCCGCACGAATGTCCCAGGTCGGCACGGGCGTCGTGGCCTGCACGAGCGCCCGAGGCTTGGCGGCCATCCGTTGGACGGGCGCGAGGAGGCGCGATGCTGAAGTTCGACCATCTCACACTGCCGGTGGCCGATTGGACGGACCGCGCCGTCCAGCCCGCAGGCGTCGAGCAAGAGCCGCAAGGTCGCCCATGAGCATTCGCGGCCCGCTCAGCCACATCGACATGTCCGTCAGCGATCCCGATCGCTCTATCCCCTTCTACTCCGCCTTCTTCGGAGCGCTCGGCTACAGGCGCCTTCGGAGCGACCATCCGGAGTTCACGGGCGAGCGCCCTCGACGGGCTGCCTGGTTCCTCCGGTACGAGGGCCGGAGCGTCTTCGGGGTGGAGGTCCGTCCTGCGAACCCCGACAGCCGGGACAAGGTCCACGATCGGTACGCTCCAGGCCTCCACCACGTCGCCTTCCACGCCGAGAGCCGCGCGGCAGTCGATGAAGTCCACGCCCGAGTCGCAGAGGCCGGGGGCAGAATCCTCGACCCACCGACGGACTACTCCGGGCAGCAGGGCTACACCGACGGTTACTACGCTGCCTTCTTCGCCGATCCCGACGGCATCAAGCTCGAGGTCGTGTACGAGCCGGTCACGAATCCCTGAGCGCGGCTCGCCGCCCGACAGGCGGCTGCACGGGGCGGCCGCGGTCGATGGCGTGCGGCGGCCTGTGGCGGCGGCGGGCCGGTTGGTTGCTCCTCACGCGGCCGGCCGCCGTCGTGGCATCATCGGCTCGCGCCGCGAGCCGCGAGCCCGCTTGGTGGAGCGCCGATGGAGATGGGAGCCGTACTTCCGGACCCCGGTGACCTCTGCGACGGCACTGTGGCCTTGGTCCACCGGGAGACGACTCCAGCAGATTCTGCGCGCGGGTGGGTACCGGCATACCACTTCACCATCGTGCTCGTCACGTCCGGGCAGCCCGTCGGCTTGCTGAGCCTCCGAGTTGGGCGATCGGAGTGGCTCGAACGCTATGCAGGTCACATAGGCTACGCGGTTGCCGAGCCACATCGCGGAAACCGTTACGCTGCTCGAGCCGTGCGACTCGTCGCTCCACTCGCATGGCGGAACGGAACCGTGCCCCTCTGGATTACGTGCAACCCCGACAACCTTGCGTCCCGGCGCACCTGCGACCTGGTTGGCGCCCGACTGATCGAGACCGTTGTGCTCCCGCCCGGCAACGACATGTACGATCGTGGAGATCGGTTCAAGTGCCGCGATCGACTGTTGCCGATCGAGCAAGCGGGCTGACGAGCGCTTGCAGCCGTCGAGAGTTCGGCCCTCCGGCCGAGGTGGTGGCTGGCATCCCGCTCTAGGCTCCGGCAGCGCTCGGGCGGCCCTCTTGTTTCTCCTCGGTCTCACGACGGGCCTCGTCGCCTACGAGCTCGGGAACCCACGGATGGGTGTCTCGGCCCAACGTGGAGGCGATTCTGAACGGGGCGCTCTCGGTCGGGCTCGCCTCGCATGGTCGCGCCTCCGGCTCAGTCCGCGTCTTCGGGTCGTGTGCTTCTGGGCCGCCCTCGTCGGGGCGTATGCGAACTGGGGAATTCCGCTCTTCTCCGCGGCGGTGGGGCCGTGCGAGCCGCGGTGGTCGATGCGCGTCGTGGTAGCATCCCTGCGTCCGCAGCTTGGCGGCCGTCCGTTGGACGGCAGGGAGCAGTCACGTGCCCTACGACGAGACACTTGCGGAACGCGTACGGCTTGCCCTGAAGCGACGCCAGGGCATCACGGAGAAGAAGATGTTCGGTGGGCTGGCGTTCCTGTTGCGAGGGAACATGCTGTGCGGCGTCGTCGGAGCCGATCTCATGGTTCGCGTAGGCCCGGACGCACACGAACGAGCTCTCTCGCGCCCGCACGCTCGCGCGATGGACTTCACGGGCCGCCCGATGAAGGGCATGGTGTACGTCGGGCCCGCCGGCCTCCGTACCGTCAAGCAGCTCGAGTCCTGGCTCGATCAGGCCCTCGGCTTCGTCTCGTCTCTGCCACGGAAGTAGGCGATCGAAGCCTGCCACCTCACGAGGCCTGACGGTCGGACGGCGCCGGGGAGACGGCGATGGCCCGGATCGACAGCATCACGGTAGACGCCGAGCGACCGGCCTTGCTTGCCCGCTTCTGGGCGGCGGCGCTCGAGGGCTATGGGGTTCGCGCGTACGACGACTCCGAAGTCGCAAGGCTCGCCGCTCTGGGCCTCACGCCCGAGACGGACCCCACCGTCATGGTCGATGGGCCCGGCCCGACGCTCTGCTTCCAGAGGATGCCGGGCAAGACGAGCGGCCGGAACCGCTGGCACATCGATCTCAGGGCCGACTCACGCGAAAGGGAGGTCGAGCGGCTGTGCCAGCTCGGCGCGAAGGTGCGAGAGGTCCACGCCCGGTGGACCACGCTGCTCGACCCCGAAGGAAACCCCTTCTGCGTTCTGGCCGAGCGCGCCGTCTAACGAGCGGGACGTCCGGCCGGTGCTAGCCTGGTTCGCGCGCGGCCGCCGCGGAGCCGCGATCCGTGGGGCGATGTCCGAGGCCAGCAGACTGCCGCCTGGGGGAAGCTCGCCCTTCGCTTCCCGCCGAGGACCGTCGAACGGGGGGCATGATGGCCGACATCGTGGTCTGCGGCGGAAGCGTGATCGGACTCGCCTCGGCGATGATGCTGGCGCGCGGCGGCCACCGGGTGACCGTCCTCGAGCGCGACGCCGGCGAGCTGCCGGACTCCGCCGACGAGGCATGGGAGCGGTGGGAGCGCAGAGGCGTCCCGCAGTTCCACCAGCCACACAATCTGTTTCCCCGCTACCGCAAGATTCTCGAGGACGAGCTGCCCGACGTGCTCGACGGCCTGCTGGAGGCCGGCGGGACCTGGGTCGACTTCCTGGAGACGCTGCCGCCCTCCATCGCCGATCGAGACCCGCGCCCGGACGACGACCGGTTCCGCTACGTCACGGGACGGCGCCCGATGGTCGAGTGGGTGCACGCCCGCGCGGCGGAGCACGAGCCTCGCGTGACGGTTCGGCGAGGGACGAAGGTGGAGGGCTTCAGGACGGAGGCCGGCGCCGCGGGCGTGCCGCACGTGACGGGCGTCCGGACCTCGGAGGGCGACCTGCGAGCGGACCTCGTGGTGGATGCGATGGGTCGCAGGTCACCGGCCGCCGACTGGCTGGTTTCGGCCGGTGCCCGAGCCCCGACGACGCACTCGCAACAGTGCGCGTTCACCTACTACACCCGGTACTTCACCGGCCCCGAGCGGCCGGCGGCGATCGCGCCCGCGGTCTGCCCCATCGGGACCTTCATGATCCTGACGCTTCCGGGCGACAACTCCACGTGGTCCGTGACGCTGTGGGCACCAGCGCGCGACCATCCCCTCAAGCGGTTTCGCGACCCGGAGAAGTTCGGAAGGGTCGTGCAGGCATGCCCGCTGCACGCCCACTGGCTCCGAGGCGAGCCCATCACCGACGTCCTGCCGATGGGAGGGATTCTCGATCGGTACCGTCGCTTCGTCGTCGACGGCGCGCCGGTGGCCACCGGGTTCGCGGCGGTGGGAGACGCCTGGGCCTGCACGAATCCCTCCGCCGGACGCGGACTCTCGGTGGGCCTGCTCCACGCGCAGCGTCTGCGGGACGTCGTGCAGTCGTCGCTCGGCGATCCGCGCGGGTTCGCCCTCGAATGGGACGCCGTCACCGAGGCCGAGCTCGCACCCTGGTACTGGAACCAGCTGGCCGCCGATCAGGCGCGCTTGGAGCAGATCGAGGCGGTGCGCGAGGGTCGAGCGACGGGAGTGAGGACGTTTCCGCCTCTGCCCCCGGAGTTCGAACCCGCCGCACGGGCCATGCTCTACGACGCCGACGTGCTCCGGGGCGTGTTCGAGACGGTCGGGTGCCTTGCGCTGCCGCAAGAGGTGTTCGCCCGTCCGGGACTCTGGCAGAAGGTCCAAGCCGCGGCAGGCGAGCCGATGGTGCTACCGGGCCCCTCGCGAGAGCAGCTGCTCGCGCTTTTGGCGTAGTCGCTCGGGCGGCTTCACCGGGAAGGGAGGAGCCGCCACGTCCTGGCCTCGAACGATGCTCTCGGGCTCGAGGCGCAGATCCGGCTCGCGGACGTCCACCGCGCCGAGCGCGACGCCGGAGTATCTTGCGATCGTCCCGACCGGGAAGGTCCACGCTCTCGCGGCCGAGGCGGCGGGCGCAACGTCCCGGCGCGCAGAAGGGAGCCGAAGGCGCTGGGGTCGCCCGCGCGCCGTCGGAGGGAGGCGTCCGCGATGCTCACGCTCTACCACGCGCCGCTGAGCCGCTCGGTGCGAATCGTCTGGCTCCTCGAGGAGCTGGGGCTCCCCTACGAGCTCCGCGCGGCGCCCCTCGAGCCCCCGTCGCCGAAGCCGTTCGCGCAGAAGACCCCCACCGGCAAGGTCCCGACGCTGGAGGACGGCGGCACGGTGCTCTTCGAGTCGGGCGCGATCCTCGAGTACGTGCTCGAGAGGTACGGGAACGGACGCCTCGCGCCGCCGGTCGGCTCCACGCTCCGCGCGCCGTTCCTGCAATGGGTGCACTTCGCCGAAGCGACCGCCTTCACCGGCCTCGGCAACATCGCCTGGCACACGCGCTTCAAGCTGGACGCGGATCGGGTGGCCGACGCCGTCGCGGACTACCGGCGCTGGGCGGAGGCGTCGATGGACGTGCTGGAGCGTGCGCTCGCGGACCGGGAGTACCTCCTCGGGGCCGAGCTCTCCGGCGCGGACATCATGGTCGGGTACACGGTGCTCGTCGCGAAGGCGCTGGGCGTGATCGGCGAGAGCCACCCGGCCGTGGGCGCCTACCTCGCCCGGCTCACCGAGCGCCCGGCGCTGCGCCGGGCGCTCCAGGCGTGAGCCGGCGCGCGGCGCTGGACGGAGAGCCCCGTGGGCACGCGAGCCGCCGATGGGCGCGAGGCCTGGTAGCATCCCGCGGCGGGCGCGGCGGCCCCGCGGCGACGGGCGCCGCGCACGTCGCGGGACGCGATCCATCGGGTGGTGCATGCACACGTTTGCCAGACTCTCCTTCCTGGTTCTCCTTGCCGCGACGGCGCTCGCCGTCGCGGCCTCCGCCGCCGAGAACGAAGATCCGAAGATCGCGCGCGCCAAGGACGTGTTCGAGCGATACGTCGCGCTCATGGAGGCCTTCGCCCCCGCCGTCGGTCAGCTGTACGCGGACGACGCGAAGGTCCACACCGTGCAGGTGTCGCCGGGGGGCGAGGAGCAGAAGGCCGAGACGAGCGGGCGCCAGTGGAAGGCGGTCGTCCGCCAGCTGCTGCCCTCCGCGAAGCGGGTGAACGATCGTTCCACGTTCTCCGACGTGAAGGCACGCGTCGACGGGGAGAACGTCCGGATCGAGGCCAAGCGGCACTGGCTCCGGACCGACTTCCGGTCCGACTTCTGGATGGTGATCGGGCCCGACGCGACGGGCGAGTGGAAGATCCTCGAGGAGCACTCGGTCACGCGCCCGTAGGCGTCGGGGGCGCGAACGGTCCGGTACCCTGCGAGTGCGCAGGGGGAGGCGGCGTGAAGATCCGCGGGCTGGAGCGACACGAGCTCGCCCGGCTGTGGTCCATCGACCGCTCGGAGCGGATCGAGCGGGTGTACCGTTGCGAGGCAGGCGCACTCGTGCTTCGAGCCGAGCGCCACGTCGTGCGGGGCTGGCCCCCCGGCGAGCGGGAGCGCGACGGGGCGACTCTGCTCGACTGCTTCGACCGCGGCGGCACGTTCTACGGAGCGTTCGAAGGAGACGCGCTCGTCGGGGCCGCCGTGCTCGAGAGCCGCTTCATCGGGCGGGCGCGGGACACCCTCCAGCTCAAGTTCCTCCACGTGAGCCGGCGCCACCGAGGGACGGGCCTGGGGACGCTCCTCCTGGGAATGGCGGTCACGAGGGCGAGCGCGCTCGGCGCGCGCCGGCTCTACGTCTCCGCGACGCCGACGGAAAACACCGTGCAGTTCTACCTCCGCCGTGGATGCCGCGTGACCGACGAGGTCGACCCCGCGCTCTTCGCGCTCGAGCCCGACGACATCCACCTCGAGCTCGAGCTCTCGGGGGGGCCTTCGGCGGCGCCCGCGTAGCGCGCTCGCCGGCCCCCGCGTGTTACGCTCTCACGCGGCACGCCATGAGGCACGCGGGGCCCGACACGCTGGCACGCATCGCGGCGCTCCTCGGAGAGCTCCGCGCGCGGCCGGTGCTGCGCGAGCGGCGCCCGGGCGTCTTCGAGCTGAAGTCCCGGGCGTTCCTCCACTTCCACGACGATCCGAGCGGGATCTTCGCCGACGTCCGGCTGGGCGAGGACTTCGTTCGGATGCCGGTCACGTCGCGGTCGGAGCAGTCGGACTTCCTCGACCGCATCGACGACTGCCTCGCGACGCTCGAGTCGCGCGCGGAGGGCCGGCGCCGGAGCGGCGCGCGGCGCGAGGGGCGCCGGCGGGCGCGCCGGTCCTGAGCACGGCCCGCGCGCAGAGGGGGCTCCCTGGACTTGTGCGGCGCGGGCGCCACCCTCCGCCTGCGATGGGGGACCCGCGATGCACGCCGCGTTGCAAGCCGCTCTGCTCCTGATCGTGTCGAACGCCTTCATGAGCTACGCGTGGTACGGCCACCTGCGCGACCTCGCCCACAAGCCGTGGTACCTCGTGGCCGTCGCCGCGTGGGGCGTCGCCTTCTTCGAGTACCAGTTCCAGGTGCCGGCGAACCGCATCGGCTTCACGGCGCTCACGCTCCCTCAGCTCAAGATCATGCAGGAGGCGATCTCCCTCCTCGTCTTCGTGCCGTTCTCGGTGCTCTACATGCGCGCGCCCGTCGGGGTGGACTACCTCTACGCATCCCTGTGCATCCTCGGCGCGGTGTACTTCATCTTCCGCTCGGCGGGGGGCGCCGCGCCGGCGTAGGCGCCCGCCCACGCGGCGGCCCGACCCCGCGCGGCCGCCCCACCCTGCGCGGCAGGCGAGCGGGGCTCCCGCGCGCTGGCGCGCAGCCCTCGCGTGGTAGGATGGATCGGCCGCGCGCCGCGGGCCGGGGGTTTCGCATGAGGATCGTGAAGATCGCCGCGATCGTGTTCCTGGCGTACGTCGGCGTGGTGGTCGCCTTCGAGTCGCTGATCGGATTCCTGCAGCCGCAGCAGGGATCGACGATGGTGATCACGACGTTCGGCGGCGACGGGGGCGCGCACGACCGGGTCGTCTCCCGCCTCGAGAGCGAAGGCCGTCTCTACGTCGCGGCCAACCACTGGCCGAGGGCGTGGTACCGGCGGGCGCTCGAGAATCCGAACGTGCAGGCCACGCTGGACGGCCAGAAGCGGGACTATCGCGCCGTGCCCGTGACGGGCGCGGAGCACGATCGCATCGACGCCGAGCACGCGCTCCCGCTCTTCTTCCGCGTCCTCACCGGCTTCCCGCCGCGCTACTTCGTACGGCTCGACCCGCGGGAGACGGACGGCGCCGGCTGAAGACGAGGCGGGGCGACGAGGCTCGAGCGGCGGACGTCCCGGTGAGGCCGGTGCGCGCGTGACGATCGGGCGCGCGGATCCGGCGGCGTTCCTGCGCCTCGACCTGCGCGCGCACGAGCTGCTCCGCGGCGTCCCGCTCCACGACGTCTGGACGGTGGACCTCCCCGGCGGAGGCGACCGCACCATCGCCGACGTGCGCGCGCTGCTGCGCTTCGACCGGCTCGCGTCGCTCGGCGTCGCGGTGCGGGCGCTGTTTCGGCTGCGCGCGTGGCTCGGCCGAGCGCTCTCCTGGGACGCGCTCGCGCCGAGCGTCGGCGCCGCGTCGTTCCTCCACCGCCTCGACGAGGCCGACCGCCGGCTCTCGCTCGTCGAGCCGGGCAGCGCCGACGGGCCCTTCACGGTGCTCTACGTCCGACCTCGCGAGGCGGTGAGCGAGATCCGGAACGCGACCGTCCACGCGTTCTCCGTCCTCGCGCTCGAGCCCTGCGCCGGTGGGCAACGGCTGTTCTGGGCGATCTACGTCGCCCCGGTGGGACGCATCACGGCCTGGTACATGGCCCTGATCGACCCGTTCCGCCGCCTCGTGATCTACCCCGCGATCCTGCGCCACGTGCGGCGGGCGTGGCGGGCGCCGCGCGAGGGCGCCGCCGGCTGACGCGTCCGCCGCCGGCACGGCCTTCTCGTCCATGCGAGAATCCCGCTGCATACGGCGGCGGAGGAGCGGGCATGGCCGAGCGCAAGAAGCGTGGAAAGCGTGACGTGGAGCGGAACTATCCGCGCAGCCAGTTCGTTGCGAAGCTGCGCCGCCTCGCGGACTGTCTCGAGCAGGGCCGGCGCTTCCAGATCCAGATCGCGGGCGAGCGCGTCGCGATCCCGTCGGGGGCCACGATCAACCTCGAGCACGAGCGCGGCGGCTCGGAGGAGGAGGTCGAGTTCCAGCTCAAGTGGCCGCTCGCGCGCGAAGAGCCCGCGCGTTCCGCGCGCAGAGCGGGAGCGCGCGCCGGCGCGCGCCGCACGCGCCGCCCGCGTGGCACGCGCTGAGGGGGCGGCGGCGCGGTGACGGCCGCGACACCGGGGCCGAGCTCCGCGGGACGCGCCGCGCCGGGCGCGCCGCCCATGCGCGAGGGGCCGTCGCGCGCAGACGCCGCGGCGGGCCGCTGGATCGCGCGGGCGCTCCTTCTTGCGCTCGCCTTCGCCGCGGGCGCCGCGTGGACGCTCGGGGGCCGGCTCTCCGCCCCCGCGCCGCGCCGGATCGGTCCGCCTCCGGAGGCGCTCGCCGGCGCGTCGGAGGTCGCGTTCGAGAGCGCCTCGGGGAGCCGCGTGCGCGGCTGGCTCGCGCCGGGAACGGGGCGGGGCTCGGTCGTCCTCGCGCACCCCGTGCGCGCCGACCGCCGCAGCATGCTGGGCCGCGCCCGCTTCCTCCGGGAAGCGGGCTACACCGTCCTGCTCTACGACGCGCAGGCCCACGGCGAGAGCCCGGGCGCCCGAGTCACGTTCGGCCACCTGGAGGCGCGCGACGCGGCCGCGGCGGTCGCCTTCGCCCGCGCGCGGGACCCCGAAGCGCCGGTCGCCTTCCTCGGCGTCTCGCTCGGCGCCGCGTCCGCCCTGCTGGGACCGTCGCCGCTCCCCGTCGAGGCGCTCGTCGTCGAGGCGGTGCACCGCACGCTGCGCGAGGCGGTCGAGAACCGTCTCGCGATCCGCCTCGGTCCGCCGGGCCGCTTGCTCGCGCCGCTCTTGCTGCTTCAGGTCGCGCCGCGGCTCGGCGTGCCGGTGGAGGCGCTCGATCCGGTGCGCGGCATCCCGGCCGTCGGGGCACCGCTCCTCCTCGTCGCGGGCGAGCGCGACCGGCACGCGACGCTCGCGCAAGCGCAGGCGCTGTTCGAGGCGGCGCCGGAGCCCAAGGAGCTCTGGGTCGTCGCGGGCGCCGCGCACGAGGACTTCCACCGCGTCGCGCGCGAGGCGTACGAGCGGACGCTCCTCGCGTTCCTCGCGCGCGCGCTGGCCCCGCCGCGGAGCGACGCGGTCGCGAGGCCCGCGCGTGGCTCCGGCGCGGCGGGTTGACGGGGCGGCGCCCGGCGGCCGACACTCGCGCGCCGCGGCGCCCGGCCGCCTTCCGGCCGGTCGAGAGCGGGGGTCGTGCATGGCGAGGCCCGCGAACGAGGCTCCGTCCGCATTCTCGTGGTCGACCGGCGGCTGGTTCGGCACGCAGGTCGGGAGCACGCTGTGGCTCTTCGTCCTCTCGCTGGTCCTGAGCGGGAGGGACGCGTGGTCGGCGGGTGTCTGCTTCGGCGCGTTCGCCGCCGTGAACGTCTGGGGCACGCACCTCTGGCGCAGCCGCGGGCGGCTCCGTGCCTACACCGCCCTGCAATCCCTGCTCCTCGCCGTGAGCCTCGTCGTCGCCGTGGTCGTCGTCGTCGTGAACCAGCGCGCTCCCTCGCATCCGCCGCCGGCCGATGCGCGGCTCTCGTCGGATCTTCCCTACTGGACGATCGCAGCCGCGCCGGCGCTCATGCTGGTCTTCTTCCTGCGCGAGCGTGCGGTGCGGCGGCAAGGGAGCTGACGGACGGCTCGGGCGACGCGCGCGCGCTGGGACGCCGCATGGAGGCGCCTCGGGCTCGCCCCGCCCGCCGGCGCGTACGAGGCGCTCGTCCGCCGCTACCGGGAGCCGCACCGCGCCTACCACACGCTGCGCCACCTCGAGGAGTGCCTCGGCCACCTCGACGGCGCACGGGGTCTCGCGCGGGAGCCCGCCGAGGTCGAGCTCGCGCTCTGGTTTCACGATGCGGTGTACGAGCCGCGGGCCGCCGACTCCGAGGAGCGCAGCGCCGCCTGGGCGGCGCGAGTGCTGGCCGAGGCGGGCGCGGCCCGCGACCGCATCGACCGGGTGTCGCGACTCGTGCTCGCGACGACCCACGCGGACCCGGCCGCGTCGGGAGACGCTGCGCTGGTCGCGGACGTCGACCTCGCGATCCTCGGTGCGCCGCGGCCGCGCTTTCTCGAGTACGAGTCCCAGGTGGGGCGGGAGTACGCGTGGCTTCCCGGAGAGGCCTTCCGCGCGGGCCGCGCCGCGCTGCTCGAGGCCCTTCTCGCGCGACCGCGGATCTACGCGACGGAGCTCTTCGCCGAGCGCTTCGAGGCCGCGGCGCGCGCCAACCTACGCGACGCCCTCACGCGCCTCCGGGCCGGGTGAGGCGCGCGGCCGCGCGACGCAGCTCGGGGCCTGCGCGCGCGCGTCGCCAGTCTCGCTCCCGGGTCGGCCTTCGCGGCGGTGGCGGCGCGCGCTTGCGCGGGGCGGCTCGGCCATCGACACTTCCCGGGTGTCGCGGCCGGTCCGCGCGCCGTCGGCGGCCCCATGGCGTCCTGGCAGCAGCTCGAGCGCCCCAGCCCGGCGCGCGCCGCGCGCGGGCGCGAGATCCCCTACCACGCGCCGCGGACGCGCGTGCGCGAGGCGTGCTTCGCGACCGGAGGCGGCGCGGGCGAGCGGCTGTTCGCGCTCGACCTCGAGCGGGTCCGGCCTTCGACCCGCGAGAGGCGCGGCGAGACCGACCACGAGCGCCCTCTTGGCGGGATCCGGCGGGCCCCTGGCGGATGACGCGCCTCCTTCGCCACCTCCTCGCGATCGCCGTCCTTCCGTTCACGGTCGCCGTCCTGGTCCCGCTCTGGATCGCGCGGCGCTATCCGGAAGGTCCGCGGCTTGCGCCGGGCCCGCTGCTCGTCTCCGCGCGGCTCGCGGGCGCGCTCTGCCTGGCTTTCGGGCTCGCGCTCTTCGTGGCCTCGCTGCGCCGGTTCGCCGCCGAGGGGCGCGGGACGCTCGCGCCCTGGGACCCGCCGCGCGCGCTGGTCGTGCGCGGGCCGTACCGCTACGTGCGCAACCCGATGATCTCCGGCGTGATCTTCGTCCTCTTCGGCGAGGCGCTCGTCCTCGGCTCGCTGCCTCATGCCGCGTGGGCGGCGTTCTTCCTGCTCCTGAACCTCGTCTACATTCCGCTCGTCGAAGAGCCGCAGCTCGAGCGGCGCTTCGGCGAGGCGTACCGCGCCTACCGCGCGTACGTGCCGCGCTTCTTCCCGCGCCGCCGGCCTTGGCCGTGAAGGCGGCTCGCCGCGCGGAGCGCCCGGCCGGCGAGCCGCTCGCGCCGCGCTGTCGAAATTGCGGCGCACCGAGCGTCTCCCCCACGAGGCGTGCCGCGCCGCGGCACGGGAGGACCCCCGCGATGCAATACCTTCTCCTGCTCTACTCCGACGAGACGCGCTGGCCCGAGCTCACGCCGGCCGAGCGCGACCGGTGGATGGCCGCCTACCAGGCCTACGCCGAAGCGCTCCAGAGCGCGGGCGCTCTGCGCGGGTCCCACCGGCTCGCGCCGAGCGCCCGCGCCGCCACGGTGCGCATCACCGACCGCGGGACGCGCGTCCTCGACGGCCCGTACGCCGAGTCCAAGGAGCAGCTCGGAGGCTACTTCCTGATCGACGTCCCGGACTTCGAGGCGGCGCTCTCCTGGGCCGCGCGCTGCCCGTCCGCGAGCCACGGCGCCGTGGAGGTGCGCCCGCTCTGGCGCGACGCGACTGCCGCCCCGCGCTGAGCCTCGCGGCCGCGTGGGCACGCGGCGCGCTCGGGATCTCGCGAGCTCGGCCTACGCCCGCGGCCGCATCTCCTCGGGGCGCACGTCGCGCACCTGCGTGGCGAAGTACCAGAGGTGGCCCTCGGGGTCCGTCGCGCCGTAGCGGCGATCCCCGTAGAACTGGTCGGCGGGCTCCTCCACGATCCGCGCGCCGGCGTCCCGCGCGTGGCGGAAGTGCGCGTCGACGTCGGCGACGTACACGTAGAGGCTCTGGGTCGGGTTCCCGAGCTGGCTCGGGCTTCGGTAGTCGGGTCCCGGGCAGCCCATCATGACGACGCCGTCCGCATAGGTCATCTCGGCGTGCGAGACGCGGCCGTCGGCTCCGGGCATCCGCATCCGCTCGCGGAACCCGAAGGTCTTCGAGAGCCACTCGAGCGCACTCGCCACGTCGCGGTAGTGCAGATACGGCGTGATGCGGGGCATGTCGGCCGGGGGGTTCGCAGGCATCCCGTGCCTCCTTTCTCTCGCGAGAGGGTACCGCGGCGCTACAGCCCGGGCGCTGGCGGGCCGAGTGACCCCGTTCGTTCGGCGCCTGCACCTCGCGGCGCTCGCCTTCGCCGCCTTCGTCGCGCTCCCGGCCGCTGCGGTCGACCTCACCGGATCCTACACCGGGAAGCTCACGTGCAAGGGCCTCGACGCCGAAGGCGCGCCGGCCAAGCAGACGACCGAGGACGCCGTCCTCCAGATCGCGCAGACCGACGACCGCATCGTCGCCTCGTTGGACGGGAACCCGTTCGACGTGCCCCGTCTTCTACAGCTGCGTGTGCAGCGGCACGGGGCGGCGGCTCGGGCGCCTGCGGCAACGGCGGGGTCGGCGGCGACCGGGGCAATCTCCACACCGACATCTCGCAAGACTTCCTGGACAGCAGCTACGTGAACGGCAACGACACCGGCTGGGTGTGCGTGGCCCAGTAGCCTTCGCGGCGCGCGCCGGAGCCTCGGCCCCGGCGCGCGCCCGCGCTCCCTCCGCCCGAGCCGCCTCCGAGCGCGCGGTTCGCGCGCGCGCTCAGCCCGGCCAGCGCCAGCCGTCGGCGTCGGGATGGTCGACGCCGTGCTCGTGCGCGTACGCGACGCACTCGATCTTCATGTCGCGCAGCTCCTCCTTCACGTGCGCCCCGGCGACGAGCAGGCTCGGCACGCGGTCGATCACGTCGATCGCGAGGCTGAAGCGGTCGATCTCGTTGTGGATTGCGAGCTCGAGCGGCGTGTTGATGCTGCCTCGCTCCTTGTAGCCGCGCACGTGCAGGTTGGCGTGGTTGCGCCGCCGGTACGCGAGCCGGTGGATCAGCCACGGGTAGCCGTGGAAGTTGAAGATCACCGGACGATCGGGGGTGAACAGGCTGTCGAAGTCGCGGTCGCTCAGCCCGTGCGGGTGCTCGCTGGCCGGGCTCATCCGGTACAGGTCCACGACGTTCACGAAGCGGATCGCGAGCTTGGGGAAGTGCTCCCGCAGGAGCGACACCGCCGCGAGCGCCTCCTTCGTCGGCACGTCGCCGCAGGACGCGATCACGACGTCGGGGATGGTGCCCTGGTCGCTGCTGGCCCAGTCCCAGATCCCGATGCCCTTCGCGCAGTGGCGGATCGCGGCGTCCATGTCCAGGTACTGCAGGTGGCTCTGCTTGTCGGCGACGACGACGTTCACGTCGTTGCTGCTCCGCAGGCAGTGGTCCGCCACCGAGAGCAGGCAGTTCGCGTCGGGCGGCAGGTAGATCCGCGTCACCGTCGGGCTCTTCGTCACCACGACGTCGAGGAAGCCCGGATCCTGGTGCGAAAAGCCGTTGTGGTCCTGGCGCCAGACCGTCGACGTGATCAGCAGGTTCAGCGAGGAGATCGGCGCGCGCCACGAGATGTCCTCGGAGATGTCCAGCCACTTCGCGTGCTGGTTGAACATCGAGTCGATGATGTGCGCGAACGCCTCGTAAGTGGAGAAGAAGCCGTGCCGCCCGGTGAGGAGGTAGCCCTCCAGCCAGCCCTCGAGGGTGGTCTCGGAGAGCAGCTCCATCACGCGGCCGTCGGCGGCGAGGTGGCCGCCCGGCTCGTCCTCCGGGCGCAGCTCCGCGAGCCAGGTCTTCCTGCTCGCTTCGTACACCGCGCTGAGCCGGTTGGAGGTCGTCTCGTCGGGCCCGAACACGCGGAAGCTGTTCGGGTTCCGGCGCATGACGTCGCGCAGCATCCGCCCGAGCGGACGCGTGTTCTCGGCGCGGTCGCGCCCCGGCGACGCGACCGGCACGGCGTACTCGCGGAAGTCGGGCATGCGGAGCGCGCGGCGCAGGAGGCCGCCGTTCGCGTGCGGGTTCGCGCTCATGCGGCGGCGGCCCTGCGGCGCGAGCGCGCGCAGCTCCGGCACGAGCCGGCCCTTCTCGTCGAAGAGCTCCTCGGGGCGGTAGCTGCGCAGCCAGGCCTCGAGCTGCGCGAGCTGCCCGCGGTCGCTGCGAACCTCGGGGAGCGGCACCTGGTGCGAGCGCCAGGTCCCCTCGACCGGGAGCCCGTTCACCTCCTTCGGCCCCGTCCAGCCCTTCGGCGTGCGCAGCACGATCATGGGCCAGCGCGCCCGCGACGCGACGCCGCTCCGGCGCGCCTCCTCCTGGATGCGCCGGATCTCTCCCACGCACGCGTCGACCGTGCCCGCCATCGCCTGGTGCACGAGCGCGGGCTCGTCGCCCTCCACGAAGTGCGGGGTCCAGCCGCAGCCGCGGAGCAGCGCCTCGAGCTCCTCGTGCGAGATCCGCGCGAGCAGCGCGGGGTTGTCGATCTTGTACCCGTTCAGGTGCAGGATCGGGAGCACCGCGCCGTCGCGGATCGGGTTCAGGAACTTGTTCGAGTGCCAGGACGTCGCGAGCGCGCCCGTCTCCGCCTCGCCGTCGCCGACCACGCAGGCCACGAGGAGGTCGGGGTTGTCGAACGCCGCGCCGAACGCGTGCGAGAGGCTGTACCCGAGCTCGCCGCCCTCGTGGATCGAGCCCGGCATCTCGGGCGTGCAGTGGCTGCCGATCCCGCCCGGGAACGAGAACTCCTTCAGGAAGAGGCGCAGCCCCTCCTCGTCCTCGCCCTTGTTCGGGTAGATCTCGGAGTACGTGCCCTCGAGGTAGACCGGGGCGAGCACGCCCGGCGCGCCGTGGCCCGGCCCGGCGACGAAGATCGCGTTCAGCCCGTGCAGGCGGATCGCCCGGTTCAGGTGGACGTACGCCAGCGCCAGCCCCGGGCTCGAGCCCCAGTGGCCCAGCAGGCGTCGCTTCACGTGCTCGACCCGCAGCGGCGCGCGCAGGAGGGGGTTGTCCTGCAGGTAGATCATGGCGGCGGCGAGGTAGCAGCACGCGCGCCAGTACGCGTCGAGCTGGCGCAGCTCCTCGTCGGAGAGCGGCCCGGAGCGCGGGCTCGTGCCTGCGGTCGCGTGCGTGCGGCGCGTCATCGCGTCACCTCCCGTCCCCCCGCGTCCTCCGAGGATAGTGGAGCCGCTCGAGCGGGTCCGGTACTCTGCACGACGAGCGGCGCGGGGGACCCATGGCCAACAACGTCCAGCGGCTGGCGCGGCTCGGACAGAGCATCTGGCTCGACTTCATCGAGCGCCGCATGCTCTCCGACGGCCGGCTCGACGCGCTGATCGCCGAGGGGCTCCTCGGCATGACCTCCAACCCGACGATCTTCGAGAAGGCGATCTCGAAGAGCGGCGACTACGACGACTCGCTGCGGCGCCTCGCGCGCCAGGGGGCGAGCGCGGAGGAGGTGTGCGACGCCGTCTTCCGCGAGGACGTCGGCGCCGCCGCGGACCGCTTCCGCCCGGTGTACGAGCGCACGGGCGGCGCGGACGGCTTCGTGAGCATCGAGGTGTCGCCGCTCCTCGCGCACGACACCGACGCGACGATCGGCGAGGCGCGCCGCCTGTGGCGCGAGCTCGCGCGCCCGAACGTGATGATCAAGATCCCGGCGACGCGGGAGGGGCTGCCCGCGATCGAGGAGGCTCTCGCCGACGGCATCAACGTGAACGTGACGCTCATGTTCTCGATGCGGCACTACGAGGACGTCGTCGAGGCGTACCTGCGCGGCCTCGAGCGCCGCGCGAAGGAGGGCGCGCCCCTCGACCGGATCGCCTCGGTCGCCTCCTTCTTCGTCAGCCGCGTGGACGTCCTCCTCGACGAGAAGCTGGCCGCGCTCGCGAAGGCGGGCGGCGCGCGCGGCGAGCGCGCGTCCGCGCTCCTCGGGAAGGCGGGCGTCGCGAACTCGAAGCGCGTCTACCGCCGCTTCGGCGAGCTCTTCTCGGGCGAGCGCTTCGAGCGGCTCGCCGCGCGCGGCGCGCGGCGCCAGCGCGTCCTCTGGGCCAGCACGAGCACGAAGAACCCGGCCTATCCCGACACGCTGTACGTCGACACGCTGATCGGACCGGACACCGTGAACACGGTGCCCCCCGAGACGTGGGAGGCGATCCTCGACCACGTGCGCGTGGACCGGACCGTGGACGTCGACCTCGAGGCGAGCGACCGCGCCGTGTCCGGCCTCGCGGAGCTCGGCTTCGACCTCGTCGAGATCGGCGAGCAGCTCTCGCGCGAGGGCGTCGACAAGTTCGCGAAGTCGTTCGAGTCGCTGCTCGGCGCCATCGAGGACAAGCGGCGCGCCTTCGCTCGCGGAGCCGGTTGACGAGCCGAGCCACGCGTCGGGAGACGGCGCGCCGGTCGATGGGCGCCCCTACGCCGATCGGCCCTACGCCGACCGGCTCGACGAGTCCTCACCGTCCCCGCCGGTCTCCCCGCCGCGCACCGCCGCCAGCGCCTCCCGCGCGATCTGGAGCTCCTCGTCCGTGCGCACGACGAAGACGCGCACCGGCGACCCGGCGCGCCCGATCTCCGCGACCTCGCCCGCCGCGGCCGCGTTGGCCGCCTCGTCGAGCGCGATCCCGAGCCGCTCGAGGCCGGCGCAGGCGAGCGCGCGCACGCGCGCCGCGTTCTCGCCGACGCCGCCCGTGAAGACGATGGCGTCGAGCGCGCCGAGCGCGGCGAGATACGCGCCGACGTACTTGCGCACGCGGTATGCGTAGATCTCGACGGCGAGCGCCGCGCGCGCGTCGCCCGCCGCCTCGCGCGCGAGGACCTCGCGGACGTCGCCGGTCCCGCACAGCCCGAGGAGCCCGGCCTCCTCGTTCAGCGCGGCGTCGACGGCCGCGGCCGAGAGCCCCGCCGCGCGCTGCAGGTGGAGCGGGACGGCGGGGTCGAGGTCGCCGCTCCGCGTCCCCATCACGAGGCCCTCGAGCGGCGTCATCCCCATCGAGGTGTCGACGCAGCGCCCGCGCTCGATCGCCGCCGCGCTCGCGCCGTTCCCGAGGTGGAGCGTCACGAGATTGCACGCGTCGGGCGGGCGCCCGAGCGCCGCGGCCGCGCGCGCCGCCACGTACCGGTGCGAAGTCCCGTGGAAGCCGTAGCGCCGCACGCCGAAGCGGCGGTACCACGCCTCGGGCACCGCGTAGCGAAAGGCGCGCGGCGGCATCGTCTGGTGGAACGCCGTGTCGAACACCGCCACGTGCGGGACGCCCGGGAAGAGCTCGAGGCAGACCTCGATCCCGAGCGCGTTCTCGGGGTTGTGGAGCGGCGCGAGCGCGGCGAGCGCCCGGATGGCGCCCAGGACCTCGGCGTCGACCCGGGTGGGGCCGCCGAAGCGCTCGCCGCCGTGCACCACGCGGTGTCCCACGGCCGCGAGGCCTTCGGCGCCGCCGGCGCGGCGCAGCGCGGTCTCGACGCGCGCGAATGCCGCGCGGTGGTCGGGCGCGTCGACCTCGCGGTCGACCGCCTCGTCCTCCGCGGCGCGGTGTCGCCAGCGCGCGGGCCTCTCGCCGATCCGCTCGACGGCGCCCGCGGCGAGGCGGCGCGCGCTCTCCGGCTCGACCAGCTGGTACTTGAGCGACGAGCTGCCCGAGTTCACGACCAGCACGCGGTCTCCGCCGCTCGGTCCGCGCGGCCCGGCCCGTCGTTCGCGCGCCATGCCGGAGGCCCACCGTAGCGGGCGGCCCCGCGCGCCGCGATGCTCGGGACCCGAAGGAGCGCCCCATGCCGCGCCAGCCCGCTCTCTTCGGCGTCCACTTCGCCCGCCAGCTCTGGAGGCTCACGCGGGTCTACTGGCGCTCGCGCGACGCCGGCTGGGGCGGCCTCCTGCTCGCGCTCGCGATCGCGCTCGAGCTCGGCACCGTGTACGCGAACATCCTGATCGCGAACGGCCAGCGCGCGATCTTCGACGCGCTCGAGCTGAAGGCCGGCGGCCGGCTCGTCGCGGCGATCGGGATCTTCCTCACGGCGGCGGCGGCGCTCGTGACGGCCACGACGCTCCGGATCTACGTCCGCCAGGCGCTCGAGATCCGCTGGCGCGAGCAGCTCACGAGCTTCTTCCTCGACCGCTGGATCGCGCCCGCCGCTTACGCGCAGATGCAACGCAACCGCGACGCGATCGACAACCCGGACCAGCGCGTGGCGGAGGACGTGCGCGACTTCGTCGCCAGCTCGCTCGGGCTCTCGCTCTCGTTGCTCTCGGCGGTCGTCACGCTGTTCACGTTCGGCGGGCTCCTGTGGCGGCTCTCGCGCGACTGGCCGCTCCAGGCGTTCGGGATCGCGTTCGAGATTCCGGGCTTCATGATGTGGGTCGCCGTCGCCTTCTCGCTGCTCTCGATCGCGGCGGCGCACTTCGTGGGGCGGCGTCTCGTGCCGATCAACTACGCGAAGCTGCGCGTGGAGGCCGACTTCCGCTACGGCCTCGTCCAGTTCCGGGACAACGTGGAGCGCGTCGTGCTCTCGCGCGGCCAGGCCGTGGAGCGGCTGGCGGCGCGCTCGCGCTTCCAGCAGATCGTCGAGAACTGGTGGCAGCTGATCCGGGCGCAGCGGAACCTCTCCTTCCTCACGTCCGGCGTGGGCCAGCTCAACGAGCTCGTGCCGATTCTCGTCGCGGCCCCGGCGTACTTCGCCGGCTCGATCACGCTGGGCCACGTCGCGCAGGTGCGCTTCGCCTACGGGCAGGTCGCCGGGGGCCTCGGCTGGTTCGTGAACGCGTACCAGGAGATCGCGCGCTGGCGCGCGAACGTGGAGCGTCTGTGCTCCTTCCTCCACGCGATGGAGCGCGCGGAGCGCGACCTCGACGCTTCGAACGTGGTGGTCGCGGCCTCGCCGCGCCACGTGCTGCGCCTCGCGGATCTGCGGCTCGAGTCGCCCGGGGGCCGCGTCGTGCTGGACCGCGTGAACGCGACGGTGGCGCCGGGAGACCGAGTCGCGATCGTGGGACCCTCGGGCACGGGCAAGACGATGCTGATGCGCGCGATCGTCGGCATGTGGCCGTTCGGCGCGGGCCGGATCGAGGTCCCGGCCGGCGCGCACGCGATGTTCCTGCCGCAGCGGCCCTACATCCCGGCCGGGACGCTGCGCGCGGCGCTCTCGTTTCCGGCCCCGGAAGGCACCTTCCCCGACGAGAGGATCCGGGAGATGCTCCGGCTCGTCGGCCTCGAGCGTTTCGAGGGTCGGCTCGCCGACGACGAGCAGTGGGAGCAGCAGCTCTCGCCGCACGAGCAGCAGCAAGTGGGCTTCGTGCGGCTCCTGCTGCACGAGCCGGAGTGGGTGTTCATCGACAAGGCCACCTCGGACCTCGAGGAGGACGTCGCGCGCCGGCTCTACGGGCTCCTCGCGGAGCGCCTTCCCAAGGCGACCGTCGTCTCGGTGGCGCAGCGCCCCGAGATCGCGGACTACCACACGCGCCGCTGGACGCTCGTGCCGGGCGCGGCGGGGGTGTCGCTCCGGGCGGCGTGACGCGCCGTTGCGGCGCGCGGCGGCGGCTGCCACGTTCGCCGGCGCATGGACGCCGCGCGCGACGTCGTCCTCGTCGGCGGCGCCGCCGCGCGCGGCGCGGGCTGGCGGGCGCACGCCGCGCCCGGATCGCGGGCGTCGATCGCGATCGAAGGGCCCGCGGACGCCGCGGTGCTCCGGCTCGACTACGCGCTCGCCGGGCACGGGGCCTGGGCCATCGCGCGGTGCGAGCGGGCGGTCGAGCTGCCGCTCCACTACGTCGCGACGCTGGTCGTCTCCGGCTCCTCCGAGGCGGTCGAGCTGCAGGTGAAGCTCGTGGACGAGACCGGCGCCAACGTGTGGTGGTGGCGCCGGCGCGGCCTGCGCCCGCGCGAGACGCCCGCGCGCATCGACTTCCGGCGCGCGAGCCTCGCGTTCGCCTGGGGTCCGAGGAGCGGGGGCGACCCGCGCCGCCTCTCGGCGGTGGAGCTCGCGGTCGCGTCCGACGCGGGCGCGCGCGGGCATCTGCGCATCGAGGCGCTGCGGATCGGGGCCCGCGACCTCGCCGAAGGCCCGCCGCGTCCGTGCGCCGTGCGCGCCTCGAGCTGGGCGCCGGGCTTCGAGCCGGCGGACGCGCTCGCGCCCGAGCCGGGCACGAGCTGGCGGCCCGCGCCCGGCGACCTGGCGCCCTGGCTCGAGCTCGACCTCGGCGCCCGCCGCGAATGGGGCGGGCTCGCGGTCGACTTCGCGGGCGACCGCGCCCCGCCGGCGCGCGTGCTCGCGTCCGACGACGGCGCGCGCTGGACCCGGCTCGCCGAGGACCCGGGCGGCCCCGGCGCGGCGCGCTGGCTGCGCACGGGCGAGGCCGAGTCGCGCTTCGTGCGGCTCGAGCTCGACGCGAGCGACGGGCTCCCGCTCGGCGTCGCGCACGCGCGCCTCGTGCCGATCGAGCTCGCCGTCTCACGCGCGCGCTTCGCGTCCTTCGTGGCGCGCCTCGCTCCGCGCGGCCGCTACCCGCGCCACCTGCTCGGCGAGCAGGCTCCGTGGGCGCTCGTCTCCTCCGAGGGCGACGCGCGCAAGGCCCTCCTCGGGCACGACGGCGCGCTCGAGGTCGACGCCGAGGGGTTCACGCTCGAGCCGTTCCTCCAGGCCGACGGCCGCACGTGGACCTGGGCGGACGCCCGACTCGACGCCTCCCTCGCGGAGGGGACGCTTCCGATTCCGACGGTCGCCTGGCAGGCGGGCACGCTGCGCCTGCGCGTCACCGCGTTCGCGACCGGGCCGGCGGGGCGTAGCGCGCTCGTGGCGCGCTACGCCGTCGAGAACGCGGGCGATGCGCCGCGCGACGCGCGCCTCGTCGTCGCGCTGCGGCCGTTCCAGGTGACGCCCGCCTGGCAGTCCCTCGGCCTGCAGGGCGCGGTCGCGCAGATCGAGCGCCTCGCGCGCGAGGGCGCGCGGGTGCGCGTCGACGGGCGCACCGTCGTCGCGGTGAGCGCGCCCGACGGGTTCGGCGCCGCGCGCGCGGGGGAAGGGCTCGAGGCGGTCTTCGCGGGCGCCCTCCCCGCGCGGGAGCGCGTCGAGGAGCCGCTCGGCTTCGCCGAGGGCGCGCTCGCGTACGCGCTCCACCTCGCGCCCGGCGCCTGCGAGGTCGTCGCGCTCGCGGTGCCGCTCCACGCGGAGACGCCGCCTCTTCCGGCGGGCCTCCCGCGCGCGGAGGCCGCCGCGTGGTGCGACGCGCGGCTGGCGGAGTGCGCGGACGCCTGGCGCGCGCGCCTCGCCGCGATCCCCATCGCGCTGCCCGCGTGCGCCGCCGAGTACGAGCAGAGCCTGCGCGCGTCGGTCGCCTGGGTGCTCGCGAACCGCGTCGGGCCGCGCATCCAGCCGGGTCCGCGCGCCTACCGGCGGGCGTGGATCCGCGACGGCACGCTCACCGGGACGGCGCTCGCGGAGATGCGCCTCCCGGACGTCGCCGACGCCTTCCTGCGTTGGTACGCGCCCTTCCAGCACGACGACGGCCGCGTCCCCTGCGCGGTCGGCCCAGGCGGCGTCGACCCCGCCGTCGAGCACGACAGCCACGGACAGTTCGTGTGGGGCGTCGTCGAGCTCGCGCGGCTCACCGGCGACCGCGCGCTCCTGCGGGAGCTCTGGCCCCGCCTCCTACGCGCCGTCGACGCGATCGCCGCGCTGCGCGCGCGCCGCACGCGGCCGGAGCTGCGCGGCGATCCCCGTTACGGGCTCCTCCCCGAGTCCATCAGCCACGAGGGCTACGCGGCGAGCCCGGTGCACGCGTACTGGGACGACTTCTTCGCCCTGCGCGCGCTCGGCGACGCCGCCGACGCGGCGGATTGGCTCGGCGACGCCGCCGCCGCGGCCCGCCTCCGCGCCCTGCGCGACGCGATGCGCGCGGACGTCCGCGCCTCGCTGGAGGCGGTCATGGCGCGCTGCGGCGTCGACTACCTGCCCGGCTCCGTCGAGCTCGCCGACTTCGACCCGAGCTCGACGGCCGCGGCGTACGACCCCTGCCGGGAGGAGGAGACGCTCGACGCCGCCGCGCGGGCGCGCACCTTTGCGCGCTACGCGGAGGAGCTCGGCGCGCGCCTGCGCGGAGAGCGCGCCTGGGACGCCTACGGGGGCTACGAGGCGAGGAACGCCTACCCGCTCGTGCGCCTCGGGCGCAAGGACGACGCGCACGCGCTCCTGGCGTGGCTCGTCTCCGACCAGCGCCCTCCAGCGTGGCGGCAGTGGCCGGAGATCTTGGCGCGCGACGCGGGCGCGCCGCGCTTTCTCGGCGACCTTCCGCACGGCTGGGTGGCCTCGACCTTCGTGCGCGCCCTGCGGCGGCTGCTCGCCTACGAGCGCGGCGAGGCCGGCGAGCTCGTCCTCGGGGCGGGCCTCCCGGAGGCCTGGGTGCGCGAGCCGCCCGGCGTCCGCGCCCGGGGGCTCCCGACGCACTACGGCCCGCTCGACGTCGTGATCGCGGCCGACGGCCCGGCGCGCGTCCGCTTTCGCTTCGGCGGCGCGTGCCGTCCGCCGGGCGGCGTCGTCCTCGTCTCGCCGCTCGACCGCCCGCTGCGCGCCGCGAGCGCCGACGGCCGCCCGTGCCCGATCGAGGACGCCCGCCGAGTCCGGCTCGCCGCGCTCCCCACGGAGGCGGTGCTCGAAGCGGAGCCCGCCGCGAGCGGGCCTAGCGACGAACGCGGCGGAGCCCGCGCCCGAACGCGGTCCTAGACGACGCGCGATGCCTCTCTCGACGCGCGCCGGCGGCGCGCTACGGGCCGAGCTCGACGTCGACGGTGTGCGCGGCGTGGTCGTCGGCGACGGGCCAGACGGCGGCGCCGTCCTCGGGCGGGAGATCGGCGCCGTCGACGCGCACCGCGACGACCCGCGCGCTCGAGCCCGCCCGGCTCCGCACCCGGATCGCGTAGCGCGGGCCGCCGTGCGGAAGCCGCAGCTCGATGCGGAAGCCGGGCCAGTCGTCGGGCACGCACGGGCGCAGGACGAGCCGGCGGCCCTCCTCGAGGCGCAGGCCGAGCACCGACTCGAGCGCGACGCGCCACAGCCAGCCCGCCGACCCCGTGTACCAGGTCCAGCCGCCGCGGCCGACGTGCGGGGGCACCGCGTACACGTCCGCCGCGACGACGTACGGCTCCACCTTGTAGGTCTCCACCCCGGCGGCGTCGCGCGCGTGCGTCGGCGCGAGGAGCATCTCGAGCAGCGCGAACGCGCGGTCCCGGCGCCCGAGCTCGGCCAGGGCGCGGACGGCCCAGATCGCCGCGTGGGTGTACTGGCCGCCGTTCTCGCGGATGCCGGGCACGTAGCCGCGGATGTAGCCCGGCGACGGCTCGTGCCGGTCGAAGGGCGGCGCGAGGAGCCGCAGCAGCCGCCCCTCCGGCAGCACGAGCTCCTCCAGCATCGCGTCGACCGCCGTCTCGCAGCGCGCGCGCGGAGCCGCGCCCGAGATCACGGCCCAGGCCTGGGGCAGGACGTCGATCCGACACTCTTCTGCGTCTGCGGTCCCGAGCGGGGTGCCGTCGTCGAAGTACGCGCGCCGGTACCAGCCGCCGTCCCAGGCGTGCTCCTCCACGGCGCGGGAGAGCGCCTCGCGCCGCTCCGCGTAGCGGCGCGCGCGGCTCGCGTCGCCGCGCGCCTCGCAGAGCGGCTCGAAGCGGCGCAGGACGTCGTACAGGAAGAACGCCATCCAGACGCTCTCTCCGCGCCCCTCGCGGCCCACGAGGTTCATGCCGTCGTTCCAGTCGCCGGTGCCCATGAGGGGGAGGCCGTGGCGCCCGACGCGGAGCGAGCGGTCGATCGCGCGGCAGCAGTGCTCGTAGACGCTCGCCGGCTCGCCCGCGGGCGTGGTGGCGAGGTAGGCCTCGTCCTCGCCGGGGGCGAGCGCGCGGGCGGTCACGAAGTCCACCTCCTCGTCGAGGAGCGCGCGGTCGCCCGTCGTCGCGACGTAGTGCGCCGTCACGTACGGAAGCCAGAGGAGGTCGTCGGAGAACCGCGTGCGGGTGCCGCGCTCGGCCGGCGGGTGCCACCAGTGGAGCACGTCGCCCTCGGCGAACTGGTGCGCGGCGTGGAGCAGGATCTGCGCGCGCGTGAGGTCGGGACGCACGAGCGCGAGCGCGGACGCGTCCTGGAGCTGGTCGCGGAAGCCGAACGCGCCGCCCGACTGGTAGAACGCGCTCCGGCCCCACAGCCGGCACGAGACCGTCTGGTAGGCCAGCCAGCCGTTCGCGAGGACGTCGAGCGCGGGGGAGGGCGTCTCGACGCGCACCCCGTCGGCGATCTCCTCCCAGTGGGCTCGCGCGGCGCGCAGCACGTCCTCGAAGGGCCGCGCGCCGACGAAGCGCGCCGCGAGCCGCGCGGCCTCGGCCGCGCTCGGCGCCTCGCCGAGCGCGAAGATGCACGCGGCGCTCGCGCCCGGCGCGAGCTCGATCCGCAGCTGGAGCGCGAAGCAGGGATCGAGCGGCGCACCGGCGCGGCCGTCGAGCGCGGCGTCCTCCGCGACCGCGCGCGGCGCGGCGGGATCGCCGCCCGGTCCGAGGAACGCGTGACGATCGGCGCTGAACGCGACGCGCGCGCCGCGCGCGTCGGACGCGGCGCTCGCGAAGGCGACGCCGTCGCCGAAGACGCCCGCGAGGCCGTTCGTCGCGCAGAGCGTGCGGCCGTCGCCCGCCGGCTCGACGACCACCGCGCGCGGGTCGCCCGGCGAGACGCCGAGCACGAGGCGCGCGTACGAGAACACCGAGAGGCGGCGCGGCGAGGCGCTCCGGTTCACGAGCCGGACGCGCGTCAGCTTGAGCGGCGCATCGGGTGCGACGACCGTCGTGACCTCATGCTCGAGCTCGTGGCTCCGGTGCAGCCAGCGCGAGTGCCCGTGCCCGTGGCGCACCTCGTACTCCGCGCCGCCCGGCGTGGGCCCGGGCTGCGGCGACCAGAACAGGCCCGCGTCCTCGTCGCGCAGCCAGAGCGCCTCGCCGTGCGGGTCGAGCGCGGGATCGTTGGACCAGGGCGTGAGGCGGTGCTCGCGCGAGTTGCGGCTCCAGGTCGTCGCGGCGCCGCGCTCGCTCACGAGCGTCCCGAAGCGCGGCGTCGCGAGCACGTTCACCCACGGCATCGGCGGGAGCGCGTCGTCCGCCGCGCCCGCTGCGACGCGGACGACGTACTCGCGGCCGTCCGGCGAGAAGCCGCCGCGCCCGTTCGGGAGGAGGAGGCGCTCCGCGGGTCCGCCCGCGCCGGCGGTGGCTCCGGCGCCGTCCGCGCGCGAGCTCGCTGCGGACGCCGCCTCGCGCGGGTGCGCCGCGCCCGCTTCGCGCGCCGCCTCCGCGGAGCCCGCCCCGCGCGGCGCCGGGCGGGCGGAGCCGGCGGCCGCCGCGGCGCGCGCCCGCGGCGCGGCGGGCGCGCGCGGCGCCGCCTCGGCGGCGAGCGCGGGCCAGTCGTCGCGCAGGACCAGGCGCGCGCAGGCGCGGGCGGCGTCGAGGAAGTGGGCGTCGACGCCGGGCTTCGCCGCGACGACGGCGCCCGACGCGCGCACGCGCGGGTCGAGCGCGAGCCCCTTCGCCTGGAGCCCGAGCGCGGCGAGGTAGCCGAGCGCCGCGGCGAGCTCCGCGGCGAGGGCCTGCGCGCGGGGGCCCGGCTCCACGACGGCGAGCGGGAGGTCGGGCGGCACGTCGAGCACCCAGAGGTCGTCCGGCTGGCCGCCGACCCGGCGCAGCACGTCCCCGGTGCAGCGCAGGTAGGGCGCCCCGGCCCACATGGCGCCCGCGAGCGCCTGGAGGTAGGCGCCCTGCGCGGGCTCGAGGCCGAAGCGCGCGAGGCGCTCGCGCTCGTGCGCCGCGGCGCCCGCCCGGACGGCGGCGAACGCGCCGGCGGCCGCGTAGCGGCGGGCGAGCGCGACGGCGCCCGGGGCCGTCGCGGCGAGCGCGACGACCGCGATCCACTCGGCCTGCTCGCCCGGCGCGAGCACGAGCTCGCGCCGCCAGCTCGCGATCGGATCGAGCACGTTCCCGGCCGTGCCCGAGAGGCGCGCGCCGGGCGCGAGCGCGGCGGGGCTCGCGTACGAGCGGCCGCGCCCCAGGAAGCGCACGCGGTCGGTCTCGCAGCTCGCGGCGCCCGGGCCGTGCAGGGCGTGGGCGAGGACGGGCGCCTCCGCCTCGGCCCCGCGCGGCCGCCGCCGCGCGACGATCGCGCCGCCCGCCGCGTCGGCGCGCGTCTGCACGAAGAGCTTCGAGAACGCGGGGTGCGCCTCGTGCGCGCGGGGGTGGTTCAGCACGACCTCGAGGTAGCTCGTGAGGGAGAGCCGACGCGGGCGATCGCCCGCGTTGCGCAGCGCGACGCGCCGCAGCTCCGCGTCGGCGTCGGGCGCGAGCGCGATCTCGCAGACGGCCTCGACGTCGCGCTCCACGCGCTCCAAGCGCACGACGCCCGGCTCGGCGCTCGCCTCGCAGCGCGCGGGCGCCCCGCGCACGGGCGCCGCGCCGACGGACCAGAGCGCGCCGTCGTCTTCGTCGCGCACGTAGAGAAAGAGCCCCGGGTGCGGCTCCGCCGCCTCCGGCGCCGCGCCCGTCGCGCGGCGCCCGGCGTGGTCGGTGAAGCCGGCCCCTTCGGCGCTGACGAGCGTGGTGAGCGTCCCGTTCGAGAGGACGCGCACGCACGGCCCCTGGAGCGCGCGAGGGTCGAACGCGGGGGCGACGGCGGGGATCACCCCGCGCCTCCGGGGCGCGCAGCCTTCGCCTCGAGGATGCGCACGATCTCGCAGAGCGCGCGGTTCACCGGGGTCTCCACGCCGTGCGCCGCGGCGAGCCGGACGACCGCGCCGTTCAGCGCGTCGATCTCGGTGCGGCGCCCGGCGCGCAGGTCCTGAAGCGTCGAGGGCTCGTGCGCCGCCGTCGGCGGCAGCAGCTCCTCGTAGAGGCAGCGGAGGAAGGCGTCGGCGTCGGGCCAGCGCGTGCGCAGTCCGGCCGCATCGAACGCGCGGAACGCCTCGCGCGCCACGTCGCGCATCACCGCGCGCGCGGGAGGGGACGCGCCGAGCACGCCGTAGGGAACGCCGCAGACCGCGCCGAGCGCGTTCAGGCAGCCGTTGTAGAGCAGCTTCGCGAGCAGGAGCTCCTCCAGGCGGTCGGTCGTCTCCGCCGGAAGCCCGCCGCGCCGGAGGACGGCGCAGAGCGGCTCGGCCGCGCCGGGCGGGGCGCCGAAGAGGCTTCCGATCGCGACGGGCTCGGCGTGCGCGGTGACCTCGACGCGCGCCGGCGCCGGCCGCGCGAAGCCCGTGATGACGCGCGCGCCGTAGACCCGCTCCGCCCCGAGCGCGCGCGCGAAGGGCTCCGCACCCCCCCACCCGTTCTGGCACACGACGACGAGGGCGCGCTCGCCGACGAGATCCTTCGCCGCGGCGAGCGCGGCCGCGGCGGGCTCGGCGTCGAACGACTTCACGCAGACGAGGACGGCGTCCGGCGCCGCGAACGCCGCGGGCAGCTCCGCCGGCGTCTCCGCAGCCGCGAGCTCGCGCGGCCCCGCGCGGAAGGCGCCGAAGCGGCCGTCGCGCGCGAGACCGTCCCGGCGCAGCGCGGCCGCGGTGTCCGCGCGCGCGACGAAGGCGACCTCCGCGCCGCCGGCGAGCAGGAAGCTGCCGAGCCCGAGCCCGACCGCGCCCGCGCCGAAGACGACGATCCGCATGGAAGCCTCCGCCGGGACGGTAGCCGCGCCGCGCGTCCGCGCGCGCGAGCGGCGCGCCGGACGGGTACGCCCCCGGCGCGCACGCGGCGCGCGTGCGCGGGCGCCGGCCCCGCGGCGCGTCGCACGCCGGCTCCCCGGGATCCGCCGCTCCGAGCAGGGAGCGACCGGGCGGCCGCGCCGCGTCGGCGCGCGCCGCCCGGTGCTCCCCGACGCGGGCTTCGCCTGCCCTTCCTCCGGGCCTCAGCGCCCGGCCGGCGGCGACACCACGTCGCTTCGCCGGGCCGGCGCGGGCTGCCAGTAGGGCGGTACGTCGAACCGCGCGTGGAGCTCCTGGAGCTCGCTGCGCGGGACGTACATCGGCGTCCGGCTCGCGTCGAGAGCCTTCTCCTCCTCGAGCAGCTGCGGGCGCGCCGCCAGCTGGAGCGGCGCATCGTCGCGCGCGCCGCCGCGCAGCGAGGCGAGCGGCACGGCGTACCACGCCGTGCCGAGGCCGAGCGCGCCGCCGCGCGCCAGGACCACGTAGGCCACGCGCCCCGCGTCGACGTCGATCACGACCTCGTCCACCTCGGCGAGCTCGCGTCCCTGCGCGTCGACGACGTCGCTCCCCTCGATCTGGTCCGCGAAGCGGAAGGAGGGGCGCACGAGCGTCGTCACGAAGCTGCGGCCGACGAGGAGGTGCGGCACCGGCTGCTCACCCCGCCGCGCCTGCGCGGAGGGCGCGTCCTCCTCGGGCGGCGGCTCCGGTGCGGCCCCGCCGGGCGCGGCGCCCGCGCCGGGATCCTGCGGCGCCGCGCCCGTCTCGCCGCGGCTGAAGCGCAGGAGCGGCGCCCAGTAGTCCGTGACCGTCGTGAGGACGGTGGGCTTCGTGAGCTCCGCGAGCCGCTCCCGCGTGAAGCGCGGCGCGGCGTCGAAGGCGGACTCGGGCGTGCGGATGCGCAGCTCGTCGTCGTGGATGAGCGCGGTGTCGAGCGCGTGCCACGGGAGGACCGCGAGCTCGTCCCGGTCGTCCTCGTCGCGCACGGCGACGCCCGTCACGGCCCCGCCGTCGAGGTCGACGAGGACGTACCGCACCGTCCCGAGCGCCTCGCCGTCCTGGGCGCGCACGGGGCGCCCGGCGAGATCCCGCGCCGAGACGACGGGGACGCGGCCCGCGGCGCGCGCCTCGGCGACCTGCGGGGCGGCCTCCGCCTCGGCCCGCGCGGCCGTCGCCGCGCCGTCGCGCTCGGCGACCGCGAGCGCGGGCGCGAGCGCCGTCGCCACGAGACCCGCGAAACCGGCGAGGACGGCGGTGCGCATGGCGCCCTCCCACCGGCCGGGAGGTTCAAGGGAGATGCCAACCGCTCCGCGCTGCGCACGAGCGCGAGCCCCGCGCTGCGGCGCGAAGCCGCGGCCACGCCGGCGGAGACCCGCGGCGCGGCGCCGCTCCGCGGCGTGCCGCGCAGATTGTGGATTGTGCGTCGGGCGTCGCGCGCCGCGGTAGAGTAGGGCTCGGGGAGGGAGCGCCGTGAGCCTCAATCTCGCCACGATCCTGCAGGCGTCCGCGGACCAGTACGCCGCGCGACCGGCGCTGCGTCTCGGCGCCCGCGTGCTCGACTACGCGACGCTCGACCGCGCCGCGCGCGGCGTCGCGGCCGGCCTGCGCGCCCGCGGCATCGAGCCCGGCGACACCGTCGCCGTCATGATCCCGAACGTCCCGGAGTTCACGATCGCCTACTTCGGGATCCTGTACGCGGGCTGCACCGTCGTGCCGCTCAACGTGCTCCTCTCGCCGCCGGAGGTGACGTACCACCTCCAGGACTCGCGCGCGAAGCTGCTCGTGGCGCATCCCCTCTTCCGGGCGCCCGCGGAGAAGGGCGCCGCCGAGGCCGGCGTCCCGGCGATCTGGAGCGAGGGCGAAGGCGCCGAGGCGCTGCCCGCGCTCGCCGCCGCGGCGCCGATCGGCGGCGCGTACCCGACGTCGCCCGACGACACCGCGGTGATCCTCTACACCTCGGGCACGACGGGAAAGCCGAAGGGCGCCGAGCTCACGCACGCGAACCTCCTCGTGAACTGCGCCATCGTGGTGCCGAAGCTGCTGCCGACGACGCACGAGGACGTGGCGCTCGCGACGCTGCCGCTCTTCCACTCGTTCGGGCAGACCTGCATCCAGAACGCGACGATCGCGATGGGCGGCTGCTTCACGCTGCTTCCCCGCTTCACGCCCGACGAGGCGGCGGCGATCGTGGCGCGCGACCGCGTGACGCTCTTCGCCGGCGTCCCGACCATGTACTTCGCGCTGCTCCACCACGCCGGTCCGGTCGACTTCTCCAGCGTGCGGTTCTGCCTTTCGGGCGGCGCTCCGATGCCGGTGGAGGTGATGCGCGCGTTCGAGGCGAAGTTCGGCGTCGAGATCTTCGAGGGCTACGGCCTCTCGGAGACCTCGCCGGTCGCGAGCTTCAACATGCGTGGCCGGCCGCGGAAGCCGGGCTCGATCGGCTACCCGGTGTGGGGCGTCGAGCTCCAGATCCAGGACGCCGACGGCCGCCCGCTCTCCGACGGCCAGCCGGGCGAGATCTGCATCCGCGGCCACAACGTGATGAAGGGCTACCTCGGCCGCCCCGAGGCGACGGCCGAGGCCATGCGCGGAGGCTGGTTCCACTCGGGCGACGTCGGCATCCGCGACCCGGACGGCTCCTTTCGCATCGTCGACCGCGTGAAGGACATGATCCTGCGCGGCGGGTTCAACGTGTACCCGCGCGAGGTCGAGGAGGTCCTCTACGGACACGCCGCGGTGGCGGAGGCCGCCGTGATCGGCGTCCCGCACGAGAGCCACGGCGAGGACGTGAAGGCCTACGTCGCGCTCAAGCCCGGGACGAGCGTGACGCCCGACGAGCTGATCGCGTGGTGCAAGGAGCGGCTGGCCGCCTACAAGTACCCGCGGCTCGTCGAGATCGTGGAGGCGCTGCCGAAGGGCCCGACCGGGAAGATCCTGAAGCGAGAGCTCAAGAAGTAGGATCGTCGCCGCGGCCGCGGCGCTCCTGCACGAGCCGCTCGAAGGTGCCGGGCTTGATCGAGACGAACAGGCCCATCGCCTCCGCGCACAGCCGCTCCCCCGCGTGGAGCGTGCCGCGCGCGGTGATCTTGCGGCCGGCGACGCTCTCGACCCACGCCTCGAAGCGCAGCCGCGTGTGGAGGGGGGTCGGGCTGCGGTAGACGACCTCGAGCCGCCCCGTCATGCCCGGGGCGCCGGTCAGCGACTGCGCGTAGCCGAGCACCTCGTCGAACGCGGCCGCCACGTAGCCGCCGTGCACGCAGCCGGGCGGGCCCTCGTAGGCCGAGCCGAACACGACCTCGCCGTGCACGCGGCCCTCCTCCTCGCGCACGTCGATCGGCGGCGCGAGCGGGTTGGAGCGGCCGATGAGCGGGCTGTAGTCGAAGTGGCCGCCGCCCTCGGCGAGGGCGCTCTCGGCGAAGCCCTCGTAGCGGCGGCGCCGCGGGTGGGTCGCGAGGTGCTCGGCGTACTGCTCCAGCCGCTCGGCGGCGGCGCGCAGCTCGTCGGCCGGCGCGTCGCTCGAGGTCAGCCGCTCCACCACGAGCCGCATGGCGGCGGCCAGGCGCCGGCGCTCGGCCCAGATGCCGCTCGCGGGCCGCTGGTTGGCCTCCCAGCGCTGTCCGAAGAACCGCTTCTTCTCGTCCCGAGGGGGCTCCATGCGCGCGCGAGGGTATCGCGGCGGCGAGTGACCGCATCTGACACGCGGTCCGGGTTTCATGGACCTCCGAGAGGAGGATCGAGCATGAGCCACGCCACCCGCGCGCTCCGCGCCCTTCACGCCTGCCCCGTCTGCGGCTGCGCCGAGCTCTGCACGGACGAGGTCTTCGAGCGGGGCGGCGCGCTGCTGCTCACCGAGTGCCCGCGCTGCGAGCACCGCGTGCTCGAGCGCTTCGCGAGCCCGCCCCGCGCGCCCCTGCGCGCGGGCTGGCGCGGCGCCGAGGCCCGCAGCGTCGCCTGAACGGGCGGCCGCGAGCCGCGCGCGCGCCGGGACGTCGCTTCGCGAGCGGTGGACCCGCCGGGCGCCGCGTGCTGCTACCCGTCTCCCCGCGTGCGGGTGGTCCTCTACACGGGAAAGGGCGGCGTCGGGAAGACGACGACCGCCGCCGCGACCGCCGCCTGCGCGGCGGCGCGCGGCCGGCGGGCCCTCGTGGTCTCGGCGGACCCGGCGCACAGCCTCGGCGACGTCTTCGGCGAGCGCCTCGGCCCGAGCCCGCGGCGCGTCGCCGCGAGCGCCGCGCGCGGGCGCCCGCTCCGGCTCGACGCCTGCGAGATCGACGCGCGCGCGGAGATGGAGCGCCACTGGGGCGCCGTGCGCGACTGGCTCGTCGCGATCTTCCGTCACCAGGGCATCGAGGGCGCCGTCGCCGAGGAGCTCGCGCTCCTCCCCGGCGCCGAGGAGGTCGCCGCGCTGCTGGCCGTCGAGGCGCACGCGCGAAGCGGCGCGTACGACCTCGTCGTCGTCGACTGCGCGCCCACCGGCGCGACGCTGCGCCTGCTCGCGCTCCCCGAGCTCGCGCGGAGCGCCTTCCGCGTGGCGCTGCGCCTCCAGCAGGCGGTGGCTGCGGTCGTGACGCCGCTCGCGCGCGGCCTCCTCGCCGCGCCGCTCCCCGAGGCGGCCGTCTTCCGCGACGCCGACGCGCTCTTCTACCGGCGGCTGCGTGCGCTGCGCCGGCTGGTCACGGGGCCGGCGACGAGCGTGCGCCTCGTGGTGACGCCGGAGCGCATGGTGATCGACGAGGCGCTGCGCGCCCACACCGACCTCGCGCTCTTCGAGGTCCCGTGCGACGCCGTCGTCGTGAACCGCGTGCTCCCGGACGACGCGGCGCGCGAGGCGTTCTTCCGCGACTGGTCGCGCATCCAGGCGGAGCGGCTCGCCGAGGTGGAGGCGGCGTTCGCACCGCTTCCCGTCCTGCGCGCGCCGCTCCGCGACGACGAGGTGATCGGCCTGGCCGCGCTCGCGCGCCACGGGGCGGAGCTGTTCGGCCGGCGCGACCCGACGGCGCGGCTCCAATGCGGCTCGCGCCTGCGCTTCCGGCACGACGCGGAGGGGCTGCGCCTCGAGCTCCCGCTCCCGCACGCCGAGGCGGGTGCGCTCCACGTGGCGAAGCGCCACGACGAGCTCTGGATCGCGGCGGGCTCGCTGCGGCGCTCGCTGCGCCTCCCGCGCGCGCTCGCGCGCGCCTCGCTCGCGACGGCCCAGCTCGCCGCCGGGACGCTCGTGGTCCGCTTCGAGCCGGGCGGCGCCTGATGCGCGTCCTCGTCTTCACCGGGAAGGGCGGGGTCGGGAAGACGACGCACGCCCTCGCGACCGCGTTCGGCGCCGCGGCCCACGGGCACCGGGTGTGCGTCCTCTCGGCGGACCCGGCGCACAGCCTCGGCGACGCTCTCGCGCGGCCGGTCGGCGCGCGGCCCGTCGCCGTCGCGCCGGGCGTCGTGGCGCGCGAGGTGGACGCGCAGGAGGAGCTCGACCGCTCGTGGAGCGAGATCCAGCGCTGGCTGCGGGCGCTGCTGCGCGAAGGGGCCGACGAGCTCGCCGCGGAGGAGGTGCTCGTCTTTCCCGGGCTCGAGGAGCTGGTCGCGCTGCGCGCGGTGCGCGAGGCCGAGGCGACGGGCGAGTTCGACGTGTGCGTCGTAGACTGCGCGCCGACGGGGGCGACGCTCCGCATGCTGCGCTTCCCCGACGCGCTCCGCATCTTCATGGAGAACTTCTTCGAGCTCGAGCGGCGCGGCGCGCGGCTCCTGCGCCCGCTCGCCGACCGCTTCGCGGCGGGGCGCCTCCTCCCGCGCGAGGAGTTCTTCGAGGCGGTGGAGCGGCTCTACGGTGAGGTCGAGGACGTGCGCCAGATCCTCCTCGACGAGACGCGCACCTCCGCGCGCCTGGTCGTAAACCCCGCGCGCGTGGTGGTCGACGAGACGCGCCGCTCGTTCGCGTACCTGTGCCTCTACGGCGTCGCGACGGATGCCGTGATCGTGAACCGGGTGCTGCCCGAGGAGGCGGCGGGCGGCTGGTTCTCGCGCTGGGCGGCGCGCGAGCGCGCGGAGCTCGCCGAGATCGAGGCCTCGTTCCCGGTGCCGCGGCTCTACGCGCCGCTGCGCCCGCACGAGGTTCGCGGCGCGGACGCGCTGCACGCGCTCGCCGAGGCGCTCTACGCGGAGCGCGATCCCGCCGCACGCTTCGTGGAGGCGCGCCCGTTCCGCATCCTGCGCGCGGCCGGCCGCCCGCGTCTCGAGATCGACCTCCCGGGCGTCGCGAAGGAGGAGCTCGAGGTCTCGGCGCGCGGCGACGAGCTGTTCGTGCGCGTGCGCGACGCGACGCGCCGGATCGCGCTCCCGGCCTCGCTCGCCGGGCGCGCCGTGCGGAGCGCGCGGCTCCAGGGCGGGACCTTGCGCGTCGAGCTCGAGCCGTGAGCCGCCCGCCGCTCCCGCCCGGCGGGCCGCGGCGCGTCGTGTCGCTCGTTCCGAGCCTCACGGAGGCGATGTTCGCGCTCGGGCTCGGCGAGCGCGTCGTCGGCGTCACGGACTGGTGCGTTCACCCGGCGGACGAGGTGGCGAAGCGGCCGAGGGTGGGCGGCACGAAGACGCCCGACCTCGCCGCGGTGCGCGCCCTCGGGCCCGACCTCGTGCTCGCGAACCGCGAGGAGAACCGCCGCCGCGACGTCGCGGCGCTCCGCGCGGCGGGCATCCCCGTCTGGGTGACCTACCCGCGCACGGTGCGCGAGGGCGCCGAGCTGCTCGCCGCGCTCGCCGCGCTCGGCGCGCCGCCCGCGCGCGTCGCGGCGGTGGTCGAGCCGGTCCTCGCGGCGGTCGCGGCGGCGGAGGCGCGCGCGTCGGGCCCGCGCCCGCGCGTCTTCTGCCCGATCTGGCGCGATCCGTGGATGAGCGTGGGGCGGGACACCTACGCGCACGACGTGCTCGAGCGCGCAGGCGCTGCGAACGTGTTCGCAGATCGCGGACCGCGCCGGTACCCGCACGTCACCGAGGCGGACATCGTCGCCGCGGCGCCCGAGGTGATCGTGCTTCCCGACGAGCCGTATCCGTTCGGTGCGGCCGACGCCGCGGCGCTGCGCGCGCTCGACGTCCCCGCCGCGCGCGCCGGCCGCATCCATCCGATCGACGGCACCCTCGTCTCGTGGTACGGTCCGCGCATCGCTCGGGCGCTCGAGACCTTGCAGGGCCTCTTTGCCGGCGGCTGATCCGGCGGCGAAGGGCACGAGAGGCGGCGGCCGACGAGCATGTGCCATGACGGCGTCGACTCCCCCTGCGACGCGTCGGGTCCACGACCGGGGCACGGAACCGGGCACGGACGGGGCACGGAGGGGGGACAGCGTGCCGCGACGAAGAGGCCTGAACCGCGGCGGGTCGAGGCGCGGGGCCGCAGCGCGGCTCGCGCTCGGGCTCGCCGGCGCGCTCGCCGCGTGGCTCGGCGCGCAGCCGAGCGCCGCCGCGACCCTGCGCGAGGTGCGCATCGGCCGCCACGCCGACTACACGCGCGTGGTGTTCGAGACCGACGCGCCGGTGCGTTACCGGCTCGTGCGCGAGGGCGAGGGCGAGCTGCGCATCCGGCTCGAGGCGAGCGCCTCGCCGCGCCGGGTCGGCTCGAAGAGCGACGTGCTGCGGGAGGTGGTCGTCGAAGGCGCGCAGGGCGCCGCGGTCGCGCGCCTCGCGCTCGAGCGCGGCGACGTCGACGTGCGCGAGATGGTGCTCGAGAACCCGCCGCGCATCGTGCTCGACCTCACGCCCCGCGCCGCGGCCGCGCGCGCGAAACCGGGGCCGGCGAAGGTCGCGCGCGCGGAGACGCCCGCGACGCCGGGGAAGGGCGCCCCCGCCAAGGACGCGCGCGGCGCGAAGCGCGCGCGCGCGGAGAAGCCGATCGTCGAGGTGCAGCCGCGCGAGCCCGCACCGGATGCGGCCGCCGCCGCGCGCCCGCCGGCGGGCGAGCCCGCGCGCGCCGCGGCCGAACCCGCCGCCGCCGGAGTGCCCGCGCCCTCGCAAACGCGCGCCGGCGACGCGCTGCGCGAGCCCGCGCCCGCGCCCGGCGCCGCGCCCGCGCCGGCACCGACGCCGGCGGCGTCGCCGGAGCCGTCTGCGGCACCCGAGCTCGCCGGCCCGCCCGCTCCGGCGGGCGCGCCGTCCGTGCGAGGCGACCTCGAAGAGCCCTCCACGACCGCGGGCGCGCCGCCGCCTGCGCCGCCGTCCGCCGCGCCGGCGCCTTCCGCGCACGCGCGCACCGCCGAGCGCTCGGCGGTCCCACCCGCGACGGCCCCCGAGGCCGCGCCGGCGGGCGAGGCGCCGGGCGACGCGCCGGCGCCGCCGTCCGGCGCGGAGCCGCCGGCGCCCGCTCCGGAACCGTTCGACGCGGCGGCCGCGCGCCTCGCGCAGGCGGAGCGCGAGCTCGAGCGGCTCGCCGGCATCCCGCCGCATCGCCGTCGCGATCGCCTGCGCGCGGAAGGGAAGCCGGAGAAGGCCGGCAGGGGGGGCGCGGGGGCGCGGGGCGAGCGCGCGCTGGCGCGCGCGGGCGAGCCGCCCGCCGCCGCCGGTGACGCGCGCGGCGAGACCGCCGACGCGGCGCGCGAGCCGGAGCCGGGCGCGCCGGAGGGCGGCGCCGCCGATCCAGGCGCGGCGCGCGCCGACGACCCGGCGGACGCGCTTCGGCGCGCGCACGAGAAGGCTGCGCGGGTGCGCGCGGCGCAGCGGGCGGCGGGCACGCCCATCGCGCCCGGGCCGCTCGCGTTCCTGCCGTCGCCCTTCGACGACCCGTTCGTGCTCTCGGGGATCGGCGCGCTCCTCGTGCTCATCGCGGCGCTCGCGGTGGTGCGGCGCCGCGCCGCGCGGGACGCCGAGCGCCTGCCGAGCCCGTTCGAGGCGGCCGAGGCGCGCGCGCCGGGGGCCGAGGGGCAGGCGGGCGAGGCCGGGCACTCGGAGCGCGCCGCCGCGCCGCCCGCCGACCTCGGTCCGCTCTTCGCGTCGGCCGCGGCCGCGCCGAGCGAGCCGGAGGGCTCGATCTTCGACGTCCCGGCGCAGGCCGCGCCCGCCGCGGCGGCGGAGGCCGAGGCGCCGGGCGCGGGCGCGCCCGCGTTCGAGACGCGCGTCGAGAGCGCGCCCGCGTTCGAGCCCGCAGCGGCGCCGCCCGTCGCGCCGGCGGCCGCTGCGTCCCAGGAAGAAGAACTCACGGAGGAAGAGATGCGCCTCATCGAGGAGCTGGAGCGCCGCCTGGCCCGGATCGAGACCCGCCTCGAGGAGGTGGTGGACGCGAAGGAGCGGCTCGAGCGCCACGTGGCCGCGCAGACGGAGGAGCTGCGCGTCCAGCGCGCCGCGATCGCGCGCACGCAGCGGGTCCTGCGCACGATCGTCAAGCCGGAGGACGTGGCGACGGAGCCGGTGTCGAAGACGTGAGCGCCGGGTGCTAGGCGGACTCGGCCAGGAGCAGCGCGCCGAGCGCGCCGGCAAACTCGCCGTCGCCCAGAAAGGTCGCGCGCGTGCCGGTGAAGCCGGCGATCTGGCCGAGGATGCCTGCGAGTGGCGCGTTGCGCCGGAGCGTCGAGCCGCCGAACACCGCCGTGCGTACCTGGAGCGCGGCGCCGATCCCCGAGCACACGAGCGCCACGTTCTCGCCGACGAGGCCCATGATCGCGTGGGCCAGGTCGGCGCGTGCCGGCGCGCCGGCGCCATGCGCGAGCTTGCCGAAGCTCGCCGCGGTGAGATCGCCGGCGAGGGGGATCTCGCCGGGGCGGTAGATGTCCGAGACGAGGAGGTCGACGCGGCGGCGGTCGCCCTTCTCGGCGAGCTCGGTGAGCTCCTCGAAGCGCGTCGTCCCGAGGAGCAGCGCGCCGAGCCCGACGACGGTGCCGCCGCCGAGCGCCGTTCCGCCCACTCGCTGCACCGCCATTCCGTCGACGAGCATCACCGAGGTGCCCGTTCCGACCGACACCAGCAGGTAGCGGTCCGAGGGCGCGCCGCCCGCGCGCTCGAGCAGCGCCTTCGCGCCGGCGCCCCAGGCGGCGAACTCGTTCACCGGCGTCGCGCGGCCGCCGAGACGCCGCGCGAGCTCCGTGGCGCCGCCGCCCGTGACGCCGACGTGCGCCGCGTCGCGCGCCGCGACGAGGGCCGCCACCGCGTCGAGCGCGGACGCGGCCTCGAGCCGGAACTCGAGCGCCCCTTCCGGGGTCCTCCAGGCGATCTTCGCGAGAGTGGCTCCGACGTCGACGCCGGCGCTCGCTGCGGAGACGACGCGGTCCATGCACGCTCCGATCCCGACACGGGGTTGCGGACTGTCCCTCGGTGGACGGGGTGATACTCTTCGCGATTCGGCCGGTGGCGGCCAGGGGGCGCAGCCAGCCATGTACACGGAGTTCTACGGCCTGCGCGAGAAGCCGTTCTCGCTCTCGCCGGACCCCCGCTACCTCTTCCTCGCCGACTCCCACCGCGAGGCCCTCGCGCACCTCCTCTACGGGATCGAGCACGGCGAGGGCTTCATCGCCATCACGGGCGAGGTGGGCACCGGGAAGACGACTCTGTGCCGCACGCTCCTCCAGCGCATCGAGCCCGGCACCGAGGTCGCGTTCATCTTCAATCCGCAGCTTTCGGCGCTGGAGCTGCTGCAGGCGATCAACGCGGAGCTCGGCCTTCCGACGGAGGCCCTCGGCCGGCGCGAGCTGATGGAGCAGCTCAACCGGTTCCTCCTGGCGAAGAAGCTCGAGGGTCGCCGGGTGCTGCTCCTCATCGACGAGGCGCAGAATCTCGCGCCCGACACGCTCGAGCAGGTGCGGCTCCTCTCGAACCTCGAGACGGACACCTCCAAGCTCATCCAGATCATCCTGATCGGGCAGCCCGAGCTCGACGCGATCCTCGAGTCGCCGGACCTGCGCCAGCTGCGCCAGCGGATCAGCGTGCGCTGGCGGCTCGAGCCGCTGTCGGCGATCGAGACGCGCGACTACGTGCGCCATCGAATGCGCATCGCGGCGGGCGCGGCGCGCGACGTCTTCACCGAGCTCGCGCTGCGCGAGGTGCACCGGCGCTCGCGCGGCATCCCGCGCCTCGTGAACCTGCTGTGCGACCGCGCGCTGCTCGCGGGCTACGCGGCGGGCGCGCGCACGATCGGCCTCGGGCTCGTGACGCAGTCCGACCAGGAGGTGCGGGGCGGCGGGCGCGCGCTGGCCCCCGCGGCGCTCGCGGGCGCGCGCGCGCGGCTCGCGGCCGGCCTGCGCCGGATTGCGGCGCCGGCCGTCCTCGTGGCGCTCGGTGTGGTCGGCGCGCTGGCCCTCGAGCGCGTCGTGGCGCGCGCGGGCGGCGCGGGCGCGGAGGTCGCCGCGGCGCCGCCCGCGACCGTCGCCCTGGCGGGCGAAACCACGTCGGGCGGCGCGCGCGCGGCGGACTCGCGGCCGCGCGCGGCGGACCTGGAGGCTCCGGTGGCCGAGGGGCCGGACGCGGGGGCGCCGAGCGACGGCACGGCGCTCGCCGCCGGTGCGCCGGCCGCCGCGGCGGAGCTCGTCGAGGGCGCGCAGCCCGGTGCGCCGCCCGCGGGCGGGGTTGCTGGCGCGCTCGCGGGGCCGGCCACGCCTCCGCTGCCGCCCGACGCAGCCGCCACGGGCAGCGCAGCGCCGGCGGCGCCGTCCGAGGACGAAATGGGCGCGGGCGTCGCCGCGTCGGCGACGGCGGCCGGGCACGCCGACGCGGGCGGGGCCGCGCCGGGGACGGAGCTCGGCGCGCTGCCGGCCGTCGCGCCCGCGACCGGCGGCGCGGCGGCGGGGCCCGCGGCTCCGCCGGCCATGGCCGCGGCGGCGCTCTCCGCTCCGGCCGCGCCCGCGCCGCAGGCGCCCACGAGCCTCGAGGAGGCGCTGGCCGGGAGCTCGCCCGCGGCGGCCTCCGCGGAGTCGCTGCGGGCGGTGCTCGCGGTATGGGGCGCGCTCGCGGACGTTCCGCCCTATCTCCCTTCGCTCGACGACGCGCTCGCGCGGTTGGAGGCGTCGGGGCTCTCGGTGCTCGCCCTGCGCAACGCGAACCTCGCCACGCTCGAGCTCTTCAACCACGCGGCGCTGCTGCGGCTGCGCGCGATCGACGGGACGCCGCGGACGGTGCTCCTGCTGGGCCTCGACGGCGACCATGCCACCGTCGTCGGGCTGCGCGGCAGCGAGCCGCTGCGCGTCGGATGGGACGAGCTCGAGGCACACTGGACGCGCGAGACCTGGATCGCGTGGCGGGACTTCGCGCAGCTCCCGCCGCTCCTCGGGCCCGGCCAGCACGGCGCGCCCGTCGCGTGGCTGCAGCAGAGCCTCGCGGCGCTCGGCTTCCTCTCGGCCGCGAACCGCTCGGGCGTCTTCGACGCCGCGACACGGGATGCGGTGATGGAGTTCCAGCGCAGCCGAAGCCTGGCGCCGGACGGCACCGTGGGCCCGCTCACGAAGGTGATCCTCTACCAGGCGCTCCCCGAGCTCGCGATCCCGCGGCTCGTGCCGGTGAGCCGCGACGAGGAGCTGGGTTGAGCTCCATCTTGAAGGCGTTGCAGCGGCTGCAGGGGGAGCGCCGCGGCGTCCCGGAGCCGCGCAAGGCGCTCGACGACGAGCTGGCGCGCGAGGTGACCGCGCGCGCGCCCGCGCGCGCCGAGGAGCCGCCCGTGCGAGGCTCCGCGCGCGCCCGCATCCTCGCGGCCGCGGCCGGGGCCGCGCTCGCCGGGCTCGTCGCGCTCGGGTTCTGGGCGGCGCGGCAGCTCGGAAGCGCGGCGGAGCGCGCGGTCGCGGCGGCGCCCGCGCCGCCCCCGAGCACGCCGGTTGCGGCGCGGGAGGCCGTGCCCGAAGCGCTCCCGCCGGCGCCCGGACAGCCGACGATGCGCGAGGCGCCCCCGGCGCGCCCTTCCGCGCCGCCCGAGGAAGCGCCCACGCTTCCCGCGAGCGTCGTGCCCGCGCCGGAGCGTGCTGCGGTGGCGCCCGAGCTCGCCGCGGCGCCCGAGGCGGGCGCTCCAGTCGCGACGGAGTTGCCCGCCGCCTCGGCGCCCGTTCCGCCGGGGGACGTCGTCGCGTCCGGCGCCGCGCCCGGCGCCGTGCTCGGAGCCGCGTCTGCTGCACCGGTGGGGAGCGCCTTCCGCGCCGCGCCCGGGCCGGCGACCGCCGCGTCGCCGCCACGGGCGGGCCCGTTTCGCGCCGCGTCGGCCTCGGCGCCCGCGCCGTCCGTGAGCCTGGCGCCGCCCGCGTCGCCGCCCGCTGCGCGTGCGGCGCCCCCGGCGCGCGCCGAGACCCCGCACATCGAGCTCGCGACGTCGTCCCCGCACGCGCCGGCGGGCCCGGCGCCGCGCGGCGCGGACCCCGACGTCGCGGTGCAGGCGCGGGCGACGCTCGCCGCGCTTCCGCCGGAGATCGACGTCCTGCGCACCTCGTGGCACCCGCGCCCCGAGCGGCGCATGGCGCGCGTCCACCTCGCGGGCGCGTCCGCCCCCGTCGAGATCCGGGAGGGGGACGCCATCTCGACGCTCGTCGTGAAGACGATCGAGCCGTCGGGCGTCGTCTTCCTCCACGGCGGCCGCGAGCTGCGCCGCGAGGTCGGCGCCCCCTGAGCCGCCCCGCGAGGGAGTCGACCGGGGACGGCGCCGAGGTGCTCGAACGACGGTCCTGACGGCGGTGCGGCTCGGCCCATGCCGCGCCGTCGCCGCCGCGCGCGCCGCTCAGCGGACGGAGATCGATCCGTTCGAGACGCGGGCGCGGATCGGGATGCCGCCGCGGCCGAGGGTTCCGCGCAGGCGGCCGCCGCTGCGCTCCTGGGCCGAGCCCGCGATGTCGCGCTGGCTGCGGATCACGCCGTTGTCGACGCGCAGGTCGACGTCGCCGTCGACCTCTTCGGGAAGGTCCAGCGAGATGCGCCCGTTGCTCGTCGCGAGGACGACGCCCTCCGCGCCGATCTCGTGGAGCTCGCAGTGGATCATGCCGTTCGAGGTGGAGGCGTCGACCGAGCCGCGGTGGTCCTCGAGCTCGATCTTTCCGTTGCTCGAGCGCGCCCGCAGGCGGCCGCAGGTGCACACCGTCTTCACCTTCGCATTCGAGGTCGCAATCGAGATGTCCCCGACCACGTCCTCGATCCGGACGGTCCCGTTGCTCGACTTGCAGCGCAGGGCGCCCCGCAGACCCTGCACGCAGACGCGGCCGTTCGCGGCCAGCACGTCGACGCGCAGCCCGCGCGGGACGCGCAGCTCGACGTCCACGTAGCCGCGCCGGTTCCAGCGCCCCGGCACCTCGAACGCGAGGAGGAGCCCGCCCGGATCCTCGCGCGCGTCCAGCTGGATGCTGCGGGCGAGCGCCTCGGCCGCCTCGGCCGACTCCGCCCGCGCGACCTTCTTCATCTGCAGCTCGACGTCGTCGCGATCCTCGCCGACGACGCGGGTCCGCCCGTTCGCGTTGTCGATCCGGAGGGCCCCGCTGCGCGGCGCGGGAAGGCGGCGCGTCTCCACCTCCTCGGCGCGCTCGCGCCACGGGACGCCCGCGAGGAGCGAGCGCAGGAAGCCGCCGAGCCCGCGGCGCGCGTCGCACTCCCCGTGGCGAGACGACGTCGTCACGCGTGCGCCCTCCGCGCCGGCGCCGCCGCGAGCGCGCGCTCGAGGAGGCGCTGCATCACGGCGCCCGCCGGGCCGCGCAGCGAGAGCGAGACGAGGGGTGTGAGATCGCTTTCGTACGGGTTCACCTCGATCACCGTGCCGCCCCGGCGCAGGACCTCGAAGGGGAACTCGGCGGCCGGGTACACCGTGCCCGAGGTCCCGATCAGCAGCATGCAGTCGGCCCGCTCGACGGCCTCGTAGCACGCGCGCAGGACGCGCGGCGGGATCGGCTCGCCGAAGTGAACCGTATCGCCCTTCACGACGCCGTCGCAGCCGGGACAGCGGGGCGGGAGGCGCTCCGGGTCCACCTCGAAGCGGGCGGGGTCGAAGCGCTCGTGACATTCGACGCAGCGCAGCCAGCGGTGGTTCCCGTGGATCTCGAGCAGGGCGCGGGAGCCGGCCTGCCGGTGCAGGTCGTCGATGTTCTGGGTGATCGTGCAGCCGAGGAGGCCGCGGCGCTCGAGCTCCGCGAGCGCGAGGTGCGCGGCGTTGGGCCGCGCCGCGGCCAGCGTCTCCTGCAGCCCGCGCGCCCAGGGCTCGGTCGGGTGGAGACGCTCGCGCCACGCCTTCACGGGATCGCGCAGGAACCGTTGGTAGCCGTCGAGCGGCGGCTCGCCGTACTTCGTCCAGAGCCCGCCGGGCCCCCGGAACGGCGGGATTCCGCTCTCGACGGAGAGGCCCGCCCCGGTGAGCGCGACCGCGAAGGCGGCCTCGCGCAGCGCCGCGGCGGCCTCGCCGACGGCCGCGTCGAGCGCGTCGGTGAAGGCGAGGCCGGTCGTGGAGGCGTCCGCGCTCACGGCTAGTGGATCCGCCGGTCGTCGTCGCGCCAGGCGCGCTCCTGCTCGCGGCGCACCTCGTAGAGCCGCCGCCGCATGCGCCAGCGGTGGACGCGGTGCTGGACGTGCCGGAGAGACGGGAGCAGCGGGAGGCCCCGCTCGCGCCGGAACAGGAGCCAGCCGACGAGGACGCCGCCGAGGTGGCCGACGTGGCTCACGTTCGAGGCGCCGAAGAAGTACTCGACGAAGAAGAGGAAGGGGATGAAGTAGAGCGCCTTGATCGGGATCGGCGGGAAGAGGAGCATGATCGTGCGGTCGGGCCACGTGAGCGAGTAGGCCAGCAGCACGCCGAAGATGGCGCCCGAGGCTCCGAGGGTCGGCAGCACGAAGCTCGCGGGCACCCCCAGCCCGAGGAGGACCGGGATCGAGGGAACGAGCACGACCAGGAGCCCGGCCCCGACGCCGCACAGGAGGTAGAAGCGCACGAAGCGTTTGTCGCCCCACGCGGATGCGAGCGGCGAGCCGAACATCCAGAGCGCGAGCATGTTGAAGCCGAGATGGGCGAGGCCGGTCGGGGCATGGAGCCACATGTAGGTGAAGGGCTGCCACAGGGCGCCGCGCCAGAAGGCCGCGGGCGTCACGGAGAGCCAGCTCGTGAGCGGGGCGAAGAGGAGCTGCGCGATGAAGACGCCGACGTTCGCGAGGAGCAGCGTCTTCACGACGTCCGGGGTGTGGGGCGGGCCGAAGCGCACCTGGTAGTGCTGGTAGCCGCTCCCGCGCACGAATCGCCTCCAGCCCGTCGCCGTGCCGCCACACCCGTCCGCAACGCTCCCCTTCGGCGCATCGCGGCGTCGTCCGGAGCTCGCTTCGGGCTGTGACGGACCGGCTGGGCGGGAACGGGCGCAGTTCCCGATTGCCGGAAGCCTAGGTCGGGAGCCCGTCCCGGTCAACGTGGTTCAGGAGGCGCAGTGCGTCGACCACTCGACGCGCTGCGTCAGCGTCGAGCCCGGAGCAGTCCACGACCGGGAGCGCGAGCCGGAGCCGCTCGCGAAGCGTGGCGATGCGGCCCCGGCAGGCCGCGTCGTCGCCCGCGACGATCGCCTCGCCGAGCTCCGCGTCGGGGACGTCGGCGAACCAGGGGTTCCAGCGCCGGAACTCCGCGCGGAGCGCGGGATCGCCGGGGTCGCGGCCCGGGCGCGCGAAGATCCAGAGCGAGCGCGCGATGGCGTCGGGGTCGCGGCCGTGCGCGCGGCAGGCGCGCGCGAGCGTCTGCGCGGCCTCGTCGACCCGCCGCGCGACCGGCGGGAGGTTCACGTCCCAGCGGTCGGCGTGGCGCGCCACGAGCTCGATCAGCTTCGCCCGCCGCGCGCCGACCTCGATCGGGATGCGCCCGCCGGGCGGCACCGGGCGCACGCGCGCGCCCTCGAGCCGCACGAAGCGGCCTGCGCGCGTCACCGTCTCGCCGCGCCAGAGCGCGCGCAGCGCCTCGAGCAGCTCGTCGAGCCAGGCGATCCGGTCGGCGACGGAGGCGTACGCGAGGCCGAAGCGCGCGTCCGCCGGGTGCGCCCCGATCGAGACCAGGAAACGCAGCCGGCCCGGAAACATCCGCTCCGCCGTCGCCGTCGCCTGGGCCAGCTTCGCCGCGTTCCAGTGGTGCGGAAGGCGGATGGACCCGATCTGGATGCGCTCGGTGCGGGCGAGGAGCGCGGCCGTGAGGGTCCAGCCGTCGAGGACGTCGCCTTCGCCCCGGCTGTCGAGCATCGAGACGTCGCCGTCGACGTAGGCCGCGGCGTAGCCGCACGCCTCCGCGTGACGCACGAGGGCGAGCAGCTCCTCGAAGGGGAGCGCGTGCCAGCCGAACGCGACGCCGAGCCTCATCCGCCCTTCGTCGCGAGGACGCCGAGCCGATGGGCCGCGTGGACGAGCGCCATGGCGCTCTTCGCGTCGCGCAGCTCGCCGTCCCAGACCATCTCGAGCGCGCGCGCGAGAGGCACCTCGACCACGCGGATGACCTCGTCGGGCTCGTGCCGGTGCGGCACCTCCTCGAGCTCGAAGGCGGCGAAGAGGTGGATCACCTCGTCGCTGAAGCCGGGGGTCGTCCAGATCGAGCCCAGGCGCTCCAGGCGCCCGGCGCGCCGGCCGGCCTCCTCCTCGAGCTCCTTGCGCGCGCAGACGTCGGGCGCGTCGCCGTCGAGCTTTCCCGCCGGCACCTCCCAGATCTCGCCGCCCGCGGCGTGGCGGAACTGGTGGATGAGGAGCACGTCGCGCCCGGAGACGAACGGGACGACCGCCGCCGCGCCCGGGTGGCGCACGACGTCGAGCTCCACGGCGCGGCCGTTCGGCAGCGTCACCTCGTCGACGCACACCGTGATCGAGCGGCCGCGGTGGACGACGCGGCTCGTCATGGCGCGCGCCCCCCGGCCGGGCGCCGCGTTCCCGCCGGGCGCGCCGGGCGCGCCGGGCGCGCGGCGCGCTGCGCCGCGGCGTGCACGCGCGCCGCGGCGCTCCCCGGCCACGGACAGTCGGCCCGCAGCGGGCAGACCTCGCAGCGCGGCCGGCGCGCCTGGCAGACCGCGCGTCCGTGGTCGATGAGCTGGAGCGAGGTGCGCGTCCAGCGCTCGCGCGGGAGGATCTCCGCGAGCTCGGCCTCGATCCGCACCGGCTCCTCGCTCCGCGCGAGCCGGAGCCGGCGGCTCACGCGCGCGACGTGCGTGTCCACCGTGATGCCCGGGACGCCGAAGGCGTTGCCCCGCACGACGTTGGCGGTCTTGCGCGCCACGCCGCGCAGCGTGACGAGCTCCTCCATCGTGCGCGGCACCTCGCCGCCGAAGCGCTCGACGACGTCGCGCGCGGCCGACTGGATCGCCTTGGCCTTCTGGCGGTAGAAGTTGGTGGGGCGCACGATGCGCTCGACGTCGGCCGCGTCTGCGCCGGCGAGGGCGCGCGGGCCGTCGTAGCGGGCGAACAGCTCGGCGGTGACGCGGTTCACGAGCTCGTCCGTGCACTGCGCGGAGAGGATGGTCGCCACGAGCAGCTCGAACGGCGTCCGGAAGCGCAGCGCCGTGCGCGGGTCCGGGTACGCGCGGTCGAGCGCGCGCGCGATGCGGCCCGCGCGCGCCGCGCGCTCCTCACGGGACTCCGGCATGGGGCCAGGGTAGGCAGAGCCGGCGTACACTGCACGAGATGGCCCCGCGCTCCGACGAGAAGATGGTGACGATCGCCCTGCGCGCGCCCGAGGAGGGCGTCCTCGAGGGCGTCTTCCAGGCGGGCGGCCGCGAGCCGTCGGCCGGCGCGGTGATCGCGCCGCCGCACCCCCTGTACGGGGGCAGCATGGACTCTCCCGTCGCGAGCGAGCTCGCGTTCGCGAGCGTGCGCGCCGGCATCTCGGCGCTGCGCTTCAACTGGCGCGGCGTCGGCGCGAGCACCGGCGTCGCGAGCGGCGAGCCGAGCGACGCCGACGCGGACTACGCGGCGGCGCTCGCCTACATGGCCGAGACGGTGCCGGGAGGCGTCGTCGCCTGCGGCTACTCGTTCGGCGCAGCGGCGGCGCTGCGCGCCGCGCGCGTCCACCCGCGCATCGGCCGCCTCGTCCTGGTCGCGCCGCCCGCCTCCCTGCTCGAGCCCGGCGCGCTGCGCGCGCTCGAGCGGCCGGTGCTGGTCCTCACCGGCGCGGCGGACGCGATCGCGGCGCCGCACGCGCTCGCCGCCGAGGTGGAGGAGGCGCCGCACGCGCAGCTCGAGATCATCCCGGACGCCGACCACTTCTTCGTGCAGGGGCTCGCCGAGCTCGGCCGCCGCGCCCTCGCGTGGCTGGGGCGCGACGTCCCGCGCTGAGGCACGGCCGCCGGGCGGGCACGGCGCGTCGGCGCGCGCGCGCGGGCGCCGCGCGGCGCCCCATCGGCGCGCACGGGGGCGGTCGCCGGCCGAGGCCGCGCGCGTCAGCGCGCGTCGGGAAACGTCGCCGCGAAGCAGCTCCCGCCTCCGGGGCGCGGCTCGACGCGCAGGGCGCCGCCCGCCTCCTCCACGATCCGGCGCGAGATCGCGAGCCCGAGGCCGCCCGGCGCGTCGCTCTTGGTCGAGAAGAACGGCTCGAACACGAGCTCGCGCAGCGCGGGCGCGACGCCCGGGCCCTCGTCCTCGACCCGCAGCTCGACCCGCCCGTCCGCCGCGCGCGCGACGAGCCGGACGCGCCCGCCACGCGGCGTCGCGTCGAGCGCGTTGAGCACGAGGTTGAGCACCACCTGGCGGAGCGCGTCGCCCGAGAGCGGCGCGGCGAGCGAGGCGTCGGGTGCGTCGAGGTCGAGCGCGACCCCGAGGTCGGCGGCGCGGTGCGCGACGAGCTGGACGACGGACGCGCACGCCTCGCCGAGCAGCGTCCGGTCCGCCTCGCGCGCGGGGGCGGTGGGCCGGCCGTGCGCGAGGACGAGGTCGAGGAGGCGCTCGATCCGGCGCAGCTCCTCGGAGGCGAGCTCGCGGAAGCGCTCGCGGAACTCGGGCTCGTGCGCGCGCTCCGGGAGGAGCTGGAGGAACGTCTTCACCGAGACCAGCGGGTTGCGGATCTCGTGCACGATCTCGGCGACGAGCTCCCCGAGCGAGGCCAGGCGGTCGAGGCGCCGCACCTCGGCGTCGAAGCGCGCGAGGCGCTCGAGCGCGGCGCCCGCGCGGAGAGCCGCGGCGAGGCGGTCGGCGGCGGCCGCGAGCGCGGCGAGCGCGCGCGGGCGGGCGCCTTCGGCGAGCGCGCCGCCTCCGGCGAGGAGCACCGCGAGCGCGGCGCCCGCCGGCCCGCGCACGGGCGCGGCGGCGCGCAGGCCCGCGGCGAAGGCGCCCGGCGCGGGGCCGTTCGGCGCGAGCGCGACCGGGGCGTCCAGCGCGGCGAGGTGCGCGAGCTCCGCCTCCGGCGGCGCGGTCGCGTCGCCGAGCGCGGCGAGGAGGACGGGACGGCCGTCGGCGTCGCGCACCCACGCGGCCGCGCGCTCGCAGCGCAGCTCGCGCGCGAGGGCGCCGAGCGCCTGGGCGAGGACGCTCTGGAGGTCCGAGGCGAGCGCGACGGGCGCCTCGGGCGCGAGCGCGCGTCGGCGCTCGCGCCGCCTCCTCCCCCCGGCGGCCGCCGGCTGGCTGCGCCTCGTCTCGTCCACCCGAGGACGCTTGCTACCCCGCGCGGGCGTCCCGTGTCAATCGCCTCAGAAGTCGAGGCGCTCCAGGCGTCGCTGCTCGGTGGCGCCGAGGGCGGCGTCGGCGGAGGCTTGTGGCAGCGCGCCCTCGGCGAAGGCTTGCAGCTCGCCTCCCGGCGAGAGCAGGCCGGTGCGCGCGTCGACCCGCGCGAAGACGATCCCCTCCGGCACGTCGAAGTCGCGCTCCGGGCGTCCCGCGACGGCCGCCTTCATGTACTCGACCCAGATCGGGAGGGCCGCCCGGCCGCCGGTCTCGCCCTTTCCGAGCACCTCCTTCGAGTCGAAGCCCACCCAGACGCCGGTCGCGACGTCGGGCGAGAAGCCGACGAACCAGGCGTCGGCCTGCGCGTTCGTCGTGCCGGTCTTCCCGGCCACCGGGCGCCCGAGCGCGCGCGCCTTCGCGCCGGTGCCCTGGGGGTGCTGGATCGTCGCGCGCAGGAGGTCGACGGTGAGGTAGGCCTGCGCGGCGGGCAGCGCCGGCTCGCCGGCGGGGAGGCGCGGCGGGGCGTCCGGGGACGCCGCGCTCGGAGGCTCGAGGGCGAGGCTCTCGAGCAGGGGCTCGCCGTCGCGGTCGAGCACGCGCCGCACGAAGAGCGCGTCGAGCGCAAGGCCGGTCCGCGCGAAGACGGCATAGGCGCGCGTCAGCTCGAGCAGCGTCACCGGGTAGGAGCCGAGCGCGAGAGAGAGGGTCGGCTCGAGCGACGCGCGGATCCCGAGGGCGCGGGCGAGCTCGATCACGCGCTCGACGCCGACGTCGCGCGCGAGGTGGATCGTCGAGTTGTTGATCGAGCGCGCGAGCGACTCGCGCATCGTGATCGGGCCGAGGAACTTCCTGCTGTAGTTCTGCGGCCGCCAGAGCTTCCCGGAGCCGTCGTCGATCACGACCGGGGCGTCCTGCAGCATGGACGCCGAGCTGAAGCCGCGCCCGAGCGCGGCGGCGTAGACGAACGGCTTGAACGCGGAGCCCGGCTGGCGCTCGGCCTGCACCGCGCGGTCGAACTCGCTCCCCGCGAAGTCGTAGCCGCCGACGAGCGAGGCGACCTCGCCGCTCGCGACGTCGAGCGAGAGCAGCGCGCCCTGGACGGCCGGCTCCTGCGCGAGCGTGAGCCGGAGCGGCGCGTCGGGCGCGGCCGCGGCACCGTCCCCCGGCGCGGCGCCGTCCCCGGCTGCGGGGCCCTCGGCGCCGCCTTCGCCCTCGGGCGCCGGCCGGAACGCCGCGAGCCGGACCACGTCCCCCACCCGGAACGCCGTCGCGATCCTCTGGATCTTCCACGGGGCGCTCGCCGTGTTGAAGGGCCGCGCCCACTCGACGTCCTCGAGCTGCACCTCGGCGTCGACCCCGGGCGCGAGCGCGACCCGCGCGCGCTCGCGGCGCTCGTCGAGGCCCGTCACCACCGCGAGGAGCGGGCGCTCGGTCGGAAGCGGCGCGCCGGGGGCGAGCGCGTTCTCCTCGCCCACGGCGGCGACCTCGGCCGGAATCGCCTCGGGCGCCACGCGCCGCAGCGGCCCGCGGTAGCCCTGACGGCGGTCGAGCGCGCGCAGCCCCTCGCGCAGCGCTCGCACCGCGACGCGCTGCAGCTCGAGGTCGAGCGTCGTCTCGACGCGCAGCCCGCCGCGCAGCACGCGCTCGCCGCCGAGCTTCTCGAACAGCAGCCGGCGCACCTCCTCGGTGAAGTAGGCGGCCTGCGCGAAGTCGGCGTGCTCGGGCGGCGGGCGCAGGGCGGGCGGGCTCGCGACGGCGGCGTCGTACGTCGCGGCGTCGATCACGCCCTCGTCGCGCATGCGGCCGAGCACGTAGCGGCGTCGCTTCTCCGCGCGCGCCGGGTGGAGGAGCGGCGAGTAGCGGCTCGGCGCCTTCGGGAGCCCCGCGATGAGCGCGGCCTCGCCGACGTCGATGGCTCCCACGTCCTTCCCGAAGTAGGTGCGCGCCGCCTCCGCGACCCCGTACGCGCCGCTCCCGAAGTAGATCTGGTTCAGGTAGAGGTGGAGGATCTGCTCCTTCGTGAAGCGCTGCTCCATGCGGCGGGCGAGCAGCATCTCGCGGACCTTGCGCCGCCACGTGCGCTCGGGCGAGAGCAGCATGCTCTTCACGAGCTGCTGCGTGATCGTGCTCGCGCCCTGCCGGATCTCGCCCCCGGCGCGCAGGTTCGACCACGCGGCGCGCACGATCGACGCGTAGTCGATGCCGGAGTGCTCGAAGAAGGTGTCGTCCTCCGCGGCGATGAACGCCTGGACGACGTGAGGCGGCAGGTCCTCGAGCCGCACGAGGCGCCTGCGCTCCTCGAAGAACTCGCCGATGGGCCGCCCCGCGCGGTCGACGACGACCGTCGTGAGCGGAGGCCGGTAGTCCTCCAGCGTGCGCAGGTCTGGGAGATCGGAGACGAGCGAGAGGTAGACCAAGGCGGCGGCGCCGGCGCCGCCGAGGAGGAGGAGCGCGACGAGCCCGACGAGGAGTCGCAGGACGACGGACCCGGCTGTCGAACGCGGCATCGGCCCCTCGCCCAGCGAACCGTAGCCGACGCCCGCCCCGCTACGCTACGGGGGCCGCGCCGGCACCCGTACCGGAAGACGTGTCGGCCGAACGGAAGGGGACTTGAATGGCCGTGCGACCCGCGACGATGGCGTTCGTGATGGATCCGCCGGAGCGCATCGACCCCGACGCGGACACGACCTTCGCGCTGATGCTCGAAGCGCAGGCGCGCGGCCACCGCGTGCTCTACGTCGATCCCGCCGATCTCGCCGTCGACGGGGCGCGCGTGCGGGCGGTCGTGCGGCCGCTCGTGCTTCGGCGCGCGCGCGGCGCGCACTGCGAGGTCGGCGAGCCGCGCCTCGTCGCGCTCGACGAGGAGGTCGACGTCGCCTTGCAGCGCAAGGACCCGCCGGTCGACTCCGAGTACGTCGTCGCGACGCAGATCCTCGCGCTCTGCCGCCGCACGCTCGTGCTGAACCGGCCCGCCGGGATCCTCGCCGCGAACGAGAAGCTCTACGCGCTCCACTTTCCCGAGCTCATGGCCGAGACGACCGTGACGCGGCACATCGCCGAGCTGCTCGACTTCATGCACAAGCTCGGCGGCGAGATGGTGGTGAAGCCGCTCCACGGCCGGGGCGGCGAGGGCGTCTTCCACGTCCACGCCGGCGACCGCAACCGCAACGCGATCCTCGAGCAGGCGACCGCGTTCGGGACGCGCCGCGCGATGGCGCAGCGCTTCCTGCCCGAGGTGGCGCGCGGCGACAAGCGCATCCTGCTGCTCGAGGGCGAGGTGCTCGGGGCGGTGCTGCGGGTCCCGTCGCCCGAGGAGCTGCGCGCGAACCTCCACGTCGGCGGGCGGCCCGAGCGCACGGCGATCGACGACGACGACCGCCGCATCGTCGAGCGCATCGGCCCGCGGCTGCGGGCCGACGGGCTCTTCTTCGTCGGAATCGACGTGATCGGCGGCCGCCTGACCGAGGTCAACGTGACCAGCCCGACGGGCATCCAGGAGATGGGCCGGCTCGACGGCGTCGCCTACGAGGCGCGGGTCCTCGACGCCGTGGAGGCCCGCCTGCGCGCGCAGGAGGCCCCCGCCGGGTCGCAACTTCGACGGTAAACGCGCGAAAACGCGTTGACACCGACGGAGCGTCGAGGGATCATCCCCGCGGTGGCACCCGCCTTCCCCCGAAGGGCGCCGCTTCCTCCAGCGAGGTCCGCCCAGCCGGGCGGGCCAAACCCGAGAACTCCACCGGGCGTCCCGGACGGGCGCGCGCGGGAGGAGAGGAGAAGGCCGATGGCCACGAAGGTCGCACGGACCGGTGTCAAGCGTGAGAAGGGCTGGCTCTACTACCTCGACAAGAAGGGTCACGTGAGCCGGGCCCGCATGGCGCGCGGCGGCGGGAAGCCCGCGCGCGGGAAGCCGCAAATGGTGGCGACGGCGGGCGTGAAGCGGGAGGAAGGCTTCCTCTACTTCATCGACAGGGACGGCGACGTCGCGCGCACGAAGATGGCGCGCCGCGGCGGCGCCAGCCGCCGCGCGCCCGCCCGGCGCCGCAGCACGCGCGCGCGCGCGCGCAAGAGCGCCGCGCGCAAGCCCGCCCGCCGGCGGGCGGCGGGTCGCGGCACGCGCCGCACCGCGCGCCGCGCCCGGCGCTGAGCCGGCCGCGGCGCCACGAGCCGGGGAGGCGGGCGTCTTTGCCCGCCTCCCCGGTGCTCGGTATCCTCTTCGACCGTCCCTCGCCGCGCGCCCGCGTCGGCGCCACCGTCACGGAACCCGCCTCGTGAACGATCTTCCGATCCAGGGCGCCCGCCCCGAAGCGGCCCGCCGCTACGGGATCCTCGTCGTCGACGACGAGGAGGCGATCGTCGAGTCGCTCGCGCTCACGCTCGAGGACGACTACCGGGTCTACACGGCGCTCTCGGGGAAGGAAGGCCTCGAGATCCTCGAGCGCGAGGACATCGCGCTCGTGATCGTCGACCAGGTGATGCCCGACATGAGCGGGGTCGAGTTCCTGGAGCGCGTCGTGACGCTCCGGCCGCAGACCGTGCGCATGATGCTGACCGGCTACGCGGACCTCTCCTCGCTCGTGCGCGCGATCAACGACGGCCGCATCTACCGCTACATCCAGAAGCCGTGGGAGCCCGACGCGCTGCGCATCGACGTGCGCCGCGCGCTGGAGGCGCACGCGCTCTTCGCGGAAAACGCGCAGCTCGCCGCCGCGCTCGCCGAGGCGAACGAGCGGCTGCGCGCCGAGAACCTCTACCTGCGGCGCGAGGTCGAGCGCCGCTACGCGTTCGACCAGATCGTGGCGTCGAGCCCGTCGATGCACCGCGTGTTCGAGGTGATGGAGAAGGTCGCCCAGACGGACGCGACCGTGCTGATCAGCGGCGAGACCGGCACCGGGAAGGACCTCGTCGCGCGCGCGATCCACTACGCCGGGCCGCGCCGCGAGCGCCGCTTCGTGGCGCAGAACTGCGGCGCGCTGCCGGACACGCTGCTCGAGAGCGAGCTCTTCGGTCACAAGCGGGGCGCCTTCACGGGCGCCCACGCGGACAAGAAGGGCCTGTTCGAGATCGCCGACGGCGGCACGATCTTCCTCGACGAGATCGGGGAGACCGAGCCCGGCATGCAGGTGCGGCTCCTGCGCGTGCTCCAGGACGGCGAGATCCGGCCGCTCGGGTCCTCCGAGACGCGCAAGGTCGACGTCCGCATCATGGCGGCGACGAATCGCGACCTGCGCAAGCTCGTCGCCGCGGGCCGCTTCCGCGAGGATCTCTACTATCGCCTGCGCGTCGTCGAGATCGAGCTCCCGCCGCTGCGCGATCGGCGCGAGGACATCCCCGGGCTCGCGCACCACTTCCTCGACCTCGCGAACCAGAAGATGGGTCGCCGCATCCAGGGCTTCACGAACGCGGCGATGGCGCGCTTCCTGGCGCACGACTGGAGCGGCAACGTCCGCGAGCTCGAGAACGAGATCCAGCGCGCCGTCGCGCTCGCCGGCGACGCGGACACGATCAGCCTCGAGATGCTCTCCGAGCACCTCCGCGGGGTGCCCGCGCTGGCCGCGGCGCAGGCCGCGGCGGCGGCGGCGCCGTCCCTCGAGATCCGCGACCTCAACGAGGCGGTCGACGACCTGAAGCGCCGCATGATCCTCGAGGCGCTGCGCGAGACGGGCAGCAAGACGCGCGCCGCGGACCGGCTCGGCATTCCGCGCCAGTCGCTGCAGAAGATGATGAAGCGGCTGGGCCTCGCGGACGTGGGCGGGGACTGATTCCACCGGGTGCGAGCCGGCCTCGAGCGGCGGCCGCGCGCGGGGCGGCTAGCGCCGGCCCTCCTCCTTCATCCACGCCCACGCGGTCTGCACGATCGTCTCCAGGTCCGAGCGCACGGGCTCCCAGCCGAAGTCGCGCCGGAAGCGCGAGGCGTCGGCGACGAGCTCCGGCGGGTCGCCCTCGCGGCGCGGGCCCGCGCGCCAGGGCACGGGTCTTCCGACGACGCGACCGATCGCGTCGAGCACCTCGAGGTTGCTGTGCCCGCGGCCGCTCCCGAGGTTGTAGGCGCCGCCGGGGCCGCCCGCGAGGAGCGCCTCCACCGCGCGCACGTGGGCGTCCGCGAGGTCGGACACGTGGATGTAGTCGCGGATGCAGGTCCCGTCGCGCGTCGGATAGTCGGTGCCGAAGACCACGAGCTCGGGGCGCAGCCCGGCCACCGCCTCGAGCGCCACCGGGATGAGGTGCGTCTCCGGCTCGTGGCACTCGCCGAGGCCGCCCGCCGGGTCCGCGCCGCAGGCGTTGAAGTAGCGCAGCGCCGTCCAGCGCATGCCGTGGGCGCGCTCCACGCCCGCGAGCATGTGCTCGACGGCCGCCTTCGAGGCGCCGTAGGGGTTGATCGGCGCGATCGGGCTGGAGTCCGGGATCGGCTGGAAGTCGGGGTGCCCGTACACCGCGGCGGTCGAGGAGAGGACGAAGGCGCGCGCGCCGTAGTCGAGCGCCGCCTCGATCAGCTGGAACGAGGCGATCGCGTTGTTGCGCCAGTAGGCGAGCGGCTGCTGCACCGACTCGCCCACCGCGATCGACGCGGCGAGGTGGAGGACCCCGTCGAACGGCCCGTAGCGCGCGAACGCCTCGCGCAGTCGCTCGGAGTGGCCGACGTCGTGCCGCCACAGCGGCGCGCTGCCCGCAAAGCGCGCCCGGCCGGCGCGCAGGTCGTCGACGACCACGACGCCGTGTCCGGCGCGCTGGAGGGCGCGCACGCAGTGGCTGCCGATGTAGCCCGCCCCGCCGGTCACCAGAAGGAGCGCCACGATGCCGATCCTCTCCGCGGGGCTCGTGGTATTGTGACGTCGCCGTGGAGATCCTGCACGTCGCGCGCTTCGAGAGCCCCGTCGGAACGCTGCTCGCGGCGACGAGCGAGCGCGGGCTCGCGTATCTGGAGCTCCCGCACGCGAGCGGGCGCGGCTTCGCGGGCTGGCGCCGCGCCGCGGCGCCGAAGGCCCACGTGGTGGAGGGCTTCGCGCCGAACCGCGCCGCGGTCGCGCAGGTGTGCGAGTACCTGGACGGGAAGCGCCGGCGCTTCGAGCTCGCGCTCGACCTGCGCGGGACCCCGTTCCAGCGCGCCGTCTGGGAGGCGCTCCTCGCGATCCCCTACGGCGAGACGCGGACGTACGGCGAGCTCGCGCGCGCGATCGGGCGGCCCGGCGCGATGCGCGCCGTCGGCGCCGCCAACGGCGCGAACCCGGTTCCGCTCGTCGTGCCGTGTCACCGCGTGGTGGCGGCGGGCGGCCGCCTCGGCGGCTTCGGCGGCGGCCTCGCGCTGAAAAAGCGCCTCCTCGCCCTCGAGAGCGACGCCCCGCGCGCCGGTCGCCTGCTCTAGCCGCCGCGCGCGCCCCACGCCGCCGGGCGCGAGGGAGCCCGCCCCCCTCGTGCGCGGCGCGGCTAGATCGCCCGCAGCGCCTGCGCCAGGTCGGCGAGGAGGTCGTCGGCGTCCTCGACGCCGCACGAGAGGCGCACGAGCGTGTCCGTGATGCCGAGCGCGCGGCGGTCCTCGGGAGGCTGGTCCCAGTACGACATGAGGACCGGCATCTCGATCAGCGACTCGACCCCGCCGAGGCTCGGCGCGACGTACGGGAGCCGGCACGCGTCCGTGAAGCGAGTCGCGCCGGCGAGGTCCGTCTCGAGCTCGAACGTGACGACGCCGCCGAAGCCGGACATGAGCCGGGTCGCGACGGCGTAGTCCGGGTGGCTCGGAAGGCCCGGATACCAGACCCGCCGCACCTCGGGCCGCTCCTCGAGCCAGCGCGCGACGCGCAGCGCCGTCGCGTTCTGGCGCTCGACGCGCAGCGCGAGCGTCTTCATCCCGCGCAGCAGCAGCCACGCCGCGTGGGCGTCGAGGATGCCGCCGAGGACGCCTACCGCCTCGCGGATCGGCGCCACCGCCGCCTCCGACCCCGCGATCGCGCCCGCGAGGAGGTCGTTGTGGCCGCCGAGGTACTTCGTCGCGCTGTGCAGCACCAGGTCTGCGCCGTCGGCGAGCGGCGTGTGGTTCACGGGGCTCGCGAAGGTGGAGTCGACCATGACCCGCACGCCGCGCTCGTGGGCGATGCGCGCCGCTTCCGGAAGGTCGATCACGCGCAGGTACGGGTTCGTCGGCGACTCGGTGAAGAAGAGCGACGTCCCGTCGCGGATCGCGTCCTTCAGCGCGATCGTGCTCGCCGGCTCGATCACCGTCGCCTCGACGTCCAGCTTCGAGAGGTACTGGCGGAAGAACTGGCGCGTGCGCCGGTAGCAGTCGCTCGTCGCGATCACGTGCCCGCCGCGCGGGAGGAGCGCGAGAAACGCCGTGGTCGCCGCGCACATGCCGGAGGCGAAGAGCACCGCCGACTCCGCCCCCTCGAGCTCGCACAGCTTGCGCTCCGCCGCGCGCCAGGTGGGGTTGCCGTAGCGGCCGTACTCGTCGCGCGGATGGCGCCCTTCCGCGTAGGCGCGCAGCTCCTCCGAGTCGCGGAACCAGAACGTCGAGGTCTGGTGGATCGGCGTCGTGACGCCGGACCCCTTCTGCGCGTCCCGCTCGCCGCCGTGCACGGCCCGGGTGGACGGGCCGGGAGGGCCCGGCTTCTCGCCGTGTTCCGCCATGTTCGGTCCTCGGCGCTTAGCGAAGGCGGGTGGCGGATCCCCGAGGCAGGAGGTCCGAGGGTCTGCAAGCGCCCGAAATCGACCCTACCCCGAACCGGTCTGCGAGCGTACGCGATCCCCGCGGGAGGGGCAAACGCGTGCGGCGGCCGACGGCCGCGGCGCCGCGCCACGCCCGAAGGTCCGCCCTCCGGCCGCGCGGAGCGCAGGGCGCGCCCCGGCCGCTGCGCGCTACGGCTCCGCCGCGCGGATCTCGATCTCCTTCTGGACTCGGATCCGGCGCTTCTCGCGCTTCACGCGCTCGGCCTCGAGCTGGCGCAGCAGCTCGGTGTTGATTTGACGCAGCTCGGCGAGCTCGCGCTCGCGCATGCGGCCCTCGGCCTGCGCGAGGCGGAACTCGAACGCGAGCTCGACGTTCGCCTCGCTGCCGTCGCTCGCGAGGGCGTTCACGAGCACGCGGTTGCGGCCCTCGCGCACCGGCACGAACGCCTGGAAGCTGCCGTCCGGGTTGAGCCGGACGTCGGGCGTGTCCTCGCGCAGCGTGAGGTTCACCACCGCGACGTCCTCCACGTTGGCAAAGGAGACCGACTGGAGCGCCGCGACGATCGTGCCGGGCTCGAGCACCGGCGTGAAGCTGCCGAGCGTGACGCGCGCGACCTCGGTCGCCGCGACGGGGCGGCCGAGCGCGTTCTGCCCGAGCGCGTAGGTGTTGATCCGGATCCCGCCCGCGCGGGCGAGCTTCGCGGCGTTCACGGCGGCCTCGAGGTCGCCGGCGTCCTCGACGGACGCCTGCCCGATCGGGAAGGTGGGATGGCCGTCGGTGAGGAGCAGCATCACCTTCTGCGCGTCCCTGCGCGGCGCGCTCGCGGCGCCGGAGAGCCCGGCGAGCTCCGTCGTCGCGAGACGAATCCCGGCCGAGAAGTCCGTCGCCCCGTGCGGCCCGCGCGCGAGCACGCGGCCGAGCGCGCCCTCGACGCGCGCGAAGTCGCTCGTGAGGGGGACCTCGAGCGTCGCGTTGCGCTGGTCGCGGCTGCGCTGCGTCCCGGTGTCCGGGTCGACCTCGCCCGAGAACGCGACGAGCCCGACCCGCGCGCGCTCGGGCGAGAGGCTGCGGAGCAGGGCGCGCGCGGCGGCGACCTCGGCGGCTAGGATGGTGTCCTCTGGGTCGGTGCAGACCGTGTCCTCGGAGAACTCGCCGGGCGCGTAGAGGCCCTCGGCCGGGTTCTCGCCGAGCACGCCGTCGCCGTCGACGTCGGCCCCGCTCGGGTATCGGGTGGAGTGCGAGACGTCGAGCGCGATCAAGACGTCGAAGTGCTGCGGGCCCGACCCGGCCGCGACCGCCGTCCCGCGCAGCTCCACCATGTGGTCGCGCGCCTCGACCGCGGCGCCCGGCGCGGGCGCGTCGACCACGACGCGGATCCCGCGCGCGCTCGCCGGCGCGGCCCCGGGCGTCGCCGTGGGGGCCGCGATCGCGAACGGGTCGGGCTCGCTGCCGAGATCCGCCTCCGCCGGCGCGGCGCCGGCGAGCGCGAGAGAGGCGAGCGCCGCGAGGGCGCACGAGACGCAGGGAAGGGTCGGGGCGCGCAAGCGATCCTCCCGCGGCGAAGGTATCACGGGGGCCGGGGGGCGACTGCCGCGGCGCCGCTCCCCGCGGCGCTACTCCACGTACCCGAGGGAGCGGAGCTGCTCCACCTCCGCCGCGGTGCCGGTCGCCTTCGAGCGCGCGATGGCCTGCGCGATGTGGGCGTCGTCGGGGAAGCGCTTCGCGCCGGCGTCGAGCACGCGAACCGCCCCCGCGCCGTCCCCGCTCTCCTTGAGCTGGCCGGCGGTCTGCACGTAGAGCGAGGCGGTCACCTGGCTCGCGAAGGGGCCCTCCGCGAGCCGCGCGAGCCGCGCGGACGCGGCCGCGGCGTCCTTGCCCCGCGCTTCGCCCTCGAGCGCGGCGAGCTCGAGGCGCCACGCGGTCGCGCCCTCGGCCCCCGCCTCGAGGCCCCGGGCCGCTGCGGCCGCGGCCTGCGCGTAGGCGCCCGCCGCGAGATGGCTGCGCGCCTCCTCGAGCGCCTCGTCCGGGCCGCCGCCGCAGGCGAGGGCGAAAGCGAGGATCGCGACGGCCAGGCTGCGCGACATGGGTGGCCTCCGGAGCGCCGAGCGACGGGCGAGCCCGAAGCTGCGGAACCCGGTGAGGTACCCCAGGCCCGCTCGCCTGTCACAGGGCTCCGTCCCGGCGAGGAGCGGCAGCGACTCGAGGACGTTCCGCGGAGCCGGAGGAGCCCCCCGGAGGCGGCCGGCTTGCGGGCGGGGCCCGGCGCGGCGGCCGCCGGGGACCCGCCACGGACGCGGTATCATCCCGGGCTCGCCGGGCGCCGTATCCGACCGCCCTTGGGGGATCCTCGATGTCTGCCCAGCCGCCGCCCGCACGCACGGCTCGCGCCTTCGAGCCGGCGCGCGCGCTCGGCGCGGCGCTGGCGGCGGGGCTGCTGGTGGCCGGGCCCGCCCACGCCTACATCGGCCCCGGCGCGGGCTTCGCGTTCGTCGGGGCCACGCTCGTGCTGGTCACGACGCTGCTCCTGGTCCTCTTCACGCTCCTCACGTGGCCGTTCACGCTGGTCTACCGCGCGCTCCGCGTCGGCAACCCGTACAAGCGGGCGCTCGCGCCGCGGGTCGTGGTCCTCGGCCTCGACGGGATGGATCCGGGCATCGCCCTCAAGCTCATGCGCGAGGGGAGGCTCCCGAACTTCTCGAAGCTCGCGGAGAAGGGCGTCTTCCGCCCGCTCGAGACGGCGAACCCCTCCATCTCCCCGGTGGCGTGGTCCACGTTCACCACCGGTGTCGACGCCAGCCGCCACGGCATCTACGACTTCCTGACGCGCGACCCCTGCACCTACGGCCCCATGCTCTCGTCCACGGAGATCCGGGCGGCGAAGCGCGTCGCGAACATCGGCCGCTACGTGGTGCCGCTCGAAAAGCCGCGCATCAAGCTGCTCCAGCGCTCGCAGGCGTTCTGGAAGCTGCTCGGCGACCGCCACATCTTCAGCATCGTCCAGCGCGTCCCGATCACGTTTCCGCCGGTGCCGTTCCGCGGGCTCCTCCTCTCGGGAATGTGCGTGCCGGACCTGCGCGGGACCCAGGGCACGTTCAGCTTCTTCAGCACGAGGCAGGACGAGCACGGCCACGCCGTGCACACGGGGGGCGAGCAGACGATCCTGCGGCGCCAGGGCGACCGCATCCGCACGCGCATCGTCGGGCCCGAGAACACGATGCTCCGCTCGGGCGGCCGGATGACCCTGCCCATGACGATCCTGATCGCCGGGGATCGCGAGAGCGTCCGCATCGAGGTCGACGGCAGCGAGCCCTTCGACCTCCCGCTCCGGACGTACTCGCCCTGGATCAAGCTCGTCTTCCGCCCGGGCCTGCGGGTCGAGGTGCACGGCATCGCGCGCTTCTACCTCAACGCGGTGGAGCCCGAGGTCGAGCTCTACATGACGCCGATCCACATCGACCCGGAGCGGCCGGCGATGCCGATCAGCCATCCGGCGATCTACTCGGTGTACCTGGCCAAGAAGCAGGGTCCCTTCGCCACGCTGGGGCTCGCCGAGGACACCTGGGCGCTCAACGAGCGCGTGATCGACGAGAAGGCGTTCTTCGAGCAGGCCATGGCGATCTACGAGGAGCGCGAGCGGATGTTCCTGGACGCGCTCGCGCAGACCAAGAAGGGCCTGCTCACGACCGTCTTCGACACCACCGACCGCGTGCAGCACATGTTCTACCGCTACCTCGATCCCACCCACCCGGCGAACGCGGGGAAGGACACGACCGAGTGGGCCGACGCCATCGCGAGCGTCTACGAGCGCTGCGACGCCCTGCTCGGGAAGGTCTGGGCCGAGATCGAGCGGACCGACACCGTGTTCATGGTGATCAGCGACCACGGCTTCACGAACTTCCGCCGCGGCGTGAACCTGAACACGTGGCTGAAGGAGAACGGCTACCTCGTCCTGAAGGACGGCCACGAGACCAGCCCGGACTGGTTCGAGCACGTCGACTGGTCGCGCACGCGCGCCTTCTCGCTCGGCCTCACCGGCATGTTCGTCAACCGGAAGGGGCGGGAGGCGAGCGGCGTCGTGAGCGAGGGCGAAGAGTACCGCCGCCTCGTCGACGAGATCTCCCGCAAGCTCGAGGCGTTGGTCGACCCGAAGACCGGCCAGCGCGTCGTCCGCAAGGTGCGAGCCACCTGCGAAGCCTTCGACGGGCCCTACCGGCTCGACGCGCCCGACCTCCTGATCGGCTACGAGGGCGGCTACCGGAACTCGTGGGAGTGCGCGACGGGCGCCGTCACGGCGTCCGTGTTCAGCGACAACACGCGCAGCTGGTCGGGCGACCACTGCGTCGACCCGGACGTCGTCCCGGGCGTCTTCTTCTGCAACCGCCCGATCGCGACCGAGCGGCCGCGCCTGATCGACGTCCCGGTGAGCGTGGTCGAGCTCTTCGGCCAGAAGCGCGCCCGCTACATGCAGGGGGAGATGATCTTCGCGAAGGACGCCTCGGTGTCCGGCAGCTTCGACCCCAAGCGGCTGGACCAATCGGCGGCCGCCCCCGGCGCGCGCGTCGAGCTGGAGCAGGACGCCGCGTGAGGCGCGGCGCCGCGGCGCTGCTGCCGCTCGCGCTCGCGTTGGCCGCCTGCGGCGCGGAGCGGTCGGCCCCCGCGCGCACGGGCCTGTTCGTGCTCGGCGTGGACGGGCTCGACCCCGTGATCCTCGACCGGCTCGTGGCCGAGGGCCGCATGCCGCACTTCGCCGCGCTGGCGCGCGAGGGCAGCTACCAGCGGCTCGGCACGTCGAACCCCCCGCAGAGCCCGGTCGCGTGGTCGAACTTCGTGACCGGGCGCGACCCCGGCGGCCACGGCGTCTTCGACTTCGTCCACCGCGACCCCGCGACCTACCAGCCGATCTCTTCCGCGACGCCCCCCGTCGACGACCCCGGCGCCGCGCTCGAGTTCTTCGGCTGGGTGATCCCGCTCGCGAGCCCCGAGGTCGTGAACACCCGAGGCGGGACGCCCTGGTGGGACGTCCTCGTCGAGCACGGCGTCGACACCGAGGTGTACCGGATCCCCGGGAACTACCCGGTCCCCGAGAGCGAGGCGAAGGTGCTCGCCGGGATGGGCACGGTGGACATGCGCGGGGGCTACGGCACCTACACGCTGTTCGCGGACCGGCCGGTGCAGGCCGAGAACCCGAAGGGCGACATCCAGCTGGTGACCGTCCAGGACCTCGATCTCGACGGCGGCCGCGACACGGTGGAGGCCACCCTGAAGGGCCCGCCCGACGTCTTCCGCCTGCGCCCGGGCCAGCTTCCGGGTCCGGGCGACTACCTGACGACGCGCGTCGTCGTCCACGTCGACGGCGAGTCGGACACCGCCGTGGTGAAGGCGGGCTCGGAGGTGGTGCTCCTCCGCGAAGGCGAGTGGTCCGACTGGATCCAGGTCCGGTTCGACGCCCTCCCGTTCGGGCTGATGGCGCTCCAGGGCGCCGTCCGATTCTTCGCGAAGGAGCTGCGCCCCGCGTTCGAGCTGTACGCCTCGCCGGTGAACCTCTCCTCGGAGAGCCCGCCGCAGGTCTTCACGAGCCCGGCCGACTTCGTGGAGGTGGTCCACGAGGCGCTCGGCCAGTTCTACACGGTCGGCATGCCGGAGGAGACGGGCGCCCTGCGCGACGGCGTCTTCGACGACGACGACTACCTGCGCCAGGTGGCGCTCGTCCAGCGCGACTCGCGCGCGATGCTGGAGCTGGCCCTCGACCGTTTCGAGCCGGGCGACGCCACCTTCGTCTACCTCTCGGACGTCGACCTCCAGTGCCACATGCTGTGGCGCCACGCCGATCCGAAGACGCCCGGGCTCGGCCACCCCGCGCGCGACCCCGCCGTCGCGCCGCGGCACGCGGGCGACATCGAGCGCTTCTACGCCGACGTCGACGCGGCGCTCGGACGCATTCGCGAGCGCCTCCCGCACGGCACGCGCCTCATCGTCATGAGCGACCACGGCTTCCAGACCTACACGCGCAGGTTCCATCTGAACGCGTGGCTGCGCGATCACGGCTACCTCGCGCTGAAGGACGGAAGGCGCACGGGTCGCGTCGGGCTGGCCGACGTGGACTGGACGCGCTCGCGCGCGTTCGGCATCGGCTTCAACGGGCTGTACCTGAACCTCGCCGGGCGCGAGGCGCACGGCATCGTGACGCCCGCGGAGGCGCCGGCGCTGCTGGCCGAGATCGGGGCGAAGCTCGAGGCCGAGCGCGACCCGGCGAGCGGCGCGGCCGTCGTGAAGCGCGTGTACCCCGCGTCCGAGGCGTTCCACGGCGAACGCGCGTCGGAGGCCCCCGACCTCGTGGTGGGCTACAACGCGGGCTACGGCGGCTCCGATCCGTCCACCCTCGGCGAGATCACGGAGCTCGTGCTGGAGGACAACACGTCGCGCTGGTCGGGCAACCACCTGATCGACCCGAGCCTCGTGCCGGGCGTCCTGCTCGTGAACGGGCCGGTCGCGGCCGGCGAGCACGACCTCACGGACGTGACCGTCTCGATCCTGGACCATTACGGGCTGCCCCCGGCCGAGGGCATGATCGGCACGTCGTTCCTGCGCGCCGGAGACCTGGCGCGCGCCGTTCCCGCCGCGGGTCGCGCGGACCCGGGCCGCTGAGAGAGGATCCATGTTCGGCAGCAAGACCGTGAAGGTGAAGCTCGACCGCGACCTCGTCGACAAGCTGCGCAAGGTGGCAGACGTCGCGGGGTACGCGACGGTGGACGAGTTCGTCACTCACGTCCTCGAGAAGGAGATGCTCCACTTCGAGGGCGCCAAGGACGACAAGGACGTGCGCGAGCGCCTCAAGGGGCTCGGCTACATCAGCTGACGTGGTGGGTCGCTGGAACGCCGTCTCGAGCGCCGTCTTCGACGCGCTGCTCGCGCCGCTCGGGCACGAGGCCGCCTGGTTCGACCTCCTGCTCTGGCCCGTGCTCGCCGGCGTGCTCGCGCTCGTCGTCTACAAGCGCGTCAGCGACCAGAAGGGGATCGCGCGCGCGAAGGGCCGCATCGCGGGCGCCCTCTACGAGATCCGGCTGTTCCGGCACGACCCCGTGGCGGTCGTCGTCGCGACCGCGCGTGCGCTCGTGCAGAACGCGGTCTACGTGGGGCACAACCTGCTGCCCCTCGCGGTGCTGCTCGTGCCGATGCTGGCGGTGCTGGCCCAGCTCGAGGCGAACTACGCGTTCGCGCCGGCGCGCGTGGGGTCGGTGCAGCTGCTGGAGGTGCGCCTCGACCCGAAGGCCGAGGTGGGTCCGCGCGACGTCGTCCTCCAGGTGCCGGAGGGCGTCGCGCTCGACGCCCCGCCCGTGCGGACCCCGGACGGCGAGATCTACTGGCGCCTGCGCGCCGAGGCGGCCGGCGACCACCGGCTCGTGCTCCGGATGGGAGACGAGACGCTGGAGAAGGCCTGGGCGGTCGGCGGCGAGCTCCGCAAAGTGCCGGTGAAGCGCACCAAGAGCTGGGAGGCGTTCCTCTACCCCGGCGAGCCCGCGCTCGCGGCCGACTCGGCGGCGCGGCTCGTCGCGCTCGAGTACCCGGAGCGCGACCTCGGCCTCCTGCCCGGCGGTGAGCTCGGCATCCTCGCCCTCTTCTTCGGCGTCTCGCTCGCCGCCGGATTCGCGCTCAAGGGTCCGCTCGGCGTGACCCTCTAGCCCGGGAGGAGACGAGTCGTGGCCCTCGCGCTTCGCGCCTGGCTGCGCCGGCGCCGGTACGGCGCCCCGGTGGTGGTCGTGTCGGGTCTGCCGCGCTCCGGCACCTCGATGATGATGCGCATGCTCGAGGCGGGCGGCATCGCGCCCTTCAGCGACGGCCAGCGCGTCGCCGACGTCGACAACCCCGAGGGCTACTACGAGTACGAGCGCGTCAAGGACCTGGAGAAGGATCCGGACAAGCGCTGGGTGCGCGCGGCGCGCGGCCGCGCGTTGAAGGTGATCTCGTTCCTGCTGCGGCACCTCCCGGACGACAACGCCTATCGCATCGTCTACATGCGGCGCCACCTGGACGAGGTGCTCCGCAGCCAGGACAAGATGCTCGACCGCCTCGGGAACGCCGCGCCGGGCGCCGATCTCGAGGCGATGAAGGAGGCCTACCGCAACGACATCGTGGCGGCGCGGCTCTACGCGCGGAAGCAGCCGCACATGGAGCTGATCGAGATCCACTACGCGGACGCGATCGCGGACCCGCGCGCGACGGCGCGGCGGGTGAACGAGTTCCTCGGCGGCCACCTCGACGAGGACGCGATGGCGGCCGCGGTGAACGAGAAGCTCTACCGCAACCGCGCGTGAGCGTCCGCCGTCAGCGCGGCGGCGCGGGCGCCGGCTCCTGCGCCCGCCGCAGGTCCTCGGCGCTGCGCAGCAGATCGCGCCGCCGCGCCCGATAGGCGGCCTCGCTGATCTCGCCGCGGGCGCGCCGCTCCTGGAGGTCGGCGAGCGCGCGGAGCGTCTCCGCGGGAAGGTCCGCGGGAAGCGGCGTGGGCTCGGGGCTCTCGGCCTCGGGCGCCGGCGCGCTCTCCATCAGCACGGTGCGGCGCAGGAGCCGGCCGCCTTCGCCGACGCGCACGTGGGTCGGCTCGCGGAACACCGGGTCCCGCCAGCGCACCGCCACCGACTGGGGCCCGAGCGGGACGATCCCCTCCGCGGGCAGCACCTCGAACTCCTGCACCCGCTGGCCGGCGCGGGGCTCGGGGATCTCCTCGTCCGCGAAGCCGCCGCCGCCCCCGCTCTTCGGGACCTTCCACTCCACGTGGGCCAGGTGGATGACGAGGTCGTCGCCCTTCACGTACGCGACGAAGCTCGTGAGGACGTCCTGGTGGAAGATGCCGAGCGCCGGCTCGCGGCGCCGGGCCTGGACGACGACCTCCTGGTCCGGCGTCGCCTGCGCGAGGGCGCGCGAGAGCTGCTCCCCGACGGTGTAGAGGGCGACGGTCGGGAAGACCGGCATGCGCTCGCCCTCGCCGCCCATCCGCACGTCGAGCCGCGCGAGGATGTGGGCCGCGCGCACGGAGGCGAGCACCGCCGGGTGGTCGAAGCCGCGCGGGACGGGCGCGCCCGCGCGCGTCTCGGAGCGCAGCACGACGCGCAGCCCACCGCCGTCGAAGGTCTCGAGGCGCGCGTAGCGCGGGCCGCACGCCGCGGCGAAGGGGAGGAGCGCGGCGAGGAGGAGCGCGCAGCGGGCGAGGCGGGGCCGCACGCGCGCCAACGTAGCGCCCCGGGGCCGGACCGCCGTCACGCCGCGATCCACCCGACCAGACGGTGGGCGAGGAAGCTCGCGCTCCACGCGAGGACGAACAGGTAGCCGAACGCGAACGCGGGCCAGCGCCACGAGTTCGTCTCGCGCCGCATCACGGCGAGCGTCGAGGTGCACTGGAGCGCGAAGACGAAGAAGACGAGGAGCGCGGCCACGGTGGCCGGCGTGAAGAGCGGCCGCCCCGTGCGCGGGTCGCGGTCGGCGCGGATCGCGTCGCGCAGCGAGCCCTCGTCGTCCCCCGAGATCGCGTAGACCTGCGCCAGCGTCGCGACGATCACCTCGCGCGCGGCGAGGCTCGCGACGAGGCCGACGCCGATCTTCCAGTCGAAGCCGAGCGGCGCGATCGCGGGCTCGATCGCCCGGCCGAGGCGGCCGGCCGCGCTGCGCTCGACGGCGAGGCGCGCGGCCTCGCTCTCCGACGCGCCGGACGGCGCCTCGACGCGCGGGAAGCTGAGAAGGCCCCAGAGGACGATCGAGACGACGAGGATGATCGTCCCCGCGCGGCGCAGGAAGGCGCGCGCGGCGCTCCAGACCTGGAGGAGCCAGAGCCGGAGGGGCGGCACCCGGTAGGGCGGGAGCTCGAGGTAGAAGGGCAGGCCCTCGCCCGGGACGAGCGTCCGCTTCAGCACCGCCGCCGCGGCGACGGCCGTCGCGGCGCCGAGGACGTAGAGGCCGAGCAGGACGAGGCCGCGCAGCCCGATCGGCCCCCACACCGCGCGCGCGGGCACGAACGCGCCGATGAGGAGCGCGTACACCGGGAGCCGCGCCGAGCAGGTCATGAGCGGCGCCACGAGGATCGTGACGAGCCGGTTGCGCGGCGAGGGGATCGTGCGCGTCGCCATGATGCCCGGCACCGCGCAGGCGTAGGAGGAGAGCAGCGCGACGAACGCGCGTCCCTCGAGCCCGATGCGGCCCATCGCGCGGTCCACCACGAACGCCGCGCGCGCCATGTAGCCGAGATCCTCGAGCAGGTAGAGGACCCCGAACAGGATCAGGATCTGCGGCAGGAACACGACCACCGAGCCGACCCCGGCCAGGAGCCCGTTCGCGAGGAAGTCGGCGAGGAGCCCGCGCGGAAGCGCCTCGCGCGTCGCGCCCTGCGCGCTCGAGACGGCCGCCTCGATCGCGTTCATGGCGGGCTCGGCCCAGGCGAAGATGAGCTGGAAGAAGACGACCATGACCGCCGCGAAGAGGAGCGTCCCCCAGAGCGGGTGCAGGACGACGGCGTCGATGCGCGCGGTGCGCCGGTCGGGCGCGGGCCGCGCGGGCAGCGCGCGCGCCGTCACGGAGTCCGCCCAGCCTGCGCGCGCGCCGACGTCGGCGGGCGGCGGCACGACGGGCCGGCTCCAGCGCTCCGGGTGCGCGAGGAGCCTCCGCAGCTCCGCGACCCCGAGCCCGCGGTGGCCGACGACGCCGACGACCGGGACGCCGAGGGCCGCCGAGAGGCGCGCGAGGTCGAGGCGTCCGCCGCGCGCGTGGAGCTCGTCGGTCATCGTGACGGCGAGGCAGGTGGGAAGGCCGAGGCGCAGCACCTGCCCCACGAAGAGCAGCGAGCGCTCGAGCGAGCAGGCGTCGGCGGTCACGAGCACGGCGTCCGGGGCGGGCACTCCGGGCACGTCGCCCGCGAGGACGCGCGCCACCACGGCCTCGTCGGGGCTGATCGGCTCGAGGCTGTAGGTGCCCGGGAGATCGATCACGACGAGCCGGCGCCCGTCGACCTCCGCCTCTCCCTCGCGCCGCTCCACCGTGACGCCCGGGTAGTTCCCGACGCGCGCCCGCAGCCCGGTGAGCGCGTTGAAGAGCGTCGTCTTCCCCGAGTTCGGAGACCCGAGCAGCCCGACGCGCAGCGCTCGCGCGTCCGCCGTCGCGGGCGCGGCGAAAGCGTCCGGGGCCTCGCCCGGAAGCGCGGCGGGCGCCGCCGGGCTCACGGGCGCACGCCGGCCGAAACGGGCCGGACGCGCACGCGCGCCGCCTCGGTGCGCCGCAGGCAGAGCTGGGTCCCGCGCAGCTCGTAGAGCGTCGGATCGCCGAGCGGGGCGCGACGGAGCGCGCGCACCGGCGTCCCGGGGACGAAGCCGAGGTCGAGGAGCCGCCGGCTCACGGGCGAGCCCGCCTCGACGCTCTCCACGACCGCGGCGGCGCCGATCGGGAGTCCCGCGAGAGCCATGGTCGCATCGGAATGGCTCTCCACGCGGTGCTCCCCTCTCGATTTTGAAAACGATTTTCAATTGCATCGTACCGGGTTCGCCGGCTCCCTGTCAACGCGAACACGCTCGCATACCGGCACCGGGCGGCCGGGCTGGAAGGGATCGGTCCTCTTCCCCGTGCCCGGGTCGCGCCCGCGCCCGCGCCGCCTCCGCTACTCGAGCTCGGTGCGGAGCTGGCGGGAGAGGAGGGCGAAGCCGGCCTCCTTCGGGCCCATCTGGCCGTCGAGGACGGCGCGCACGGCCTCGGCGATCGGCATCTCGACGCCGAGCCGGGCCGCGAGCCGGCACACCGCGTAGGTCGTCTTCACCCCCTCGGCGACCTCGTCCATCCCGCCGATGATCTCCGCCAGGCTCTTCCCGCGGCCGAGCTCGAGCCCGACGCGCCGGTTGCGCGAGAGGTCGCCGGTGCAGGTGAGCACGAGGTCGCCCATCCCCGAGAGCCCCTGGAAGGTGAGCGGGTTGGCGCCCAGCCGGACGCCGAGGCGGGTGATCTCGCGCAGCCCGCGCGTCATGAGGCCCGCGCGGGCGTTGAGCCCCATCTCGAGCCCGTCGCACATCCCGACGGCGATCGCGACCACGTTCTTGAGCGCGCCGCCGACCTCGACCCCGATCACGTCGTGGTGCGAGTAGCAGCGGAACCACGGCGTCGAGAGGCTCATCTGGACCGAGACGGCGTAGTTCTCCTCGTGGCTCGCGAGGGTGACGGCGGTGGGCTTGTGCTCGGCGATCTCGCGCGCGAACGAGGGGCCGGAGAGGTACACGACCCGCGGGTGCATCTCCGCCGGGAGCACGTCCTCGAAGACCTGGTTCATCGTCATCCCGGTCTCGATCTCGATGCCCTTCATCGTGGCGACGAGCACCGCGCCGGCGGCGAGGTGGGGGAGCGCGCCGGCGAGGAGCGGGCGCACCGCGTGGCTCGGGACCGAGACGATCACGAGCTCGCGGCCCGCGAGCGCCTCCGCCAGGTCCCCGGTCGCGCGCAGCGAGTCGGGCAGCGGGATGTCCCGCAGGTAGCGCGGGTTCGCGTGGTCGCGGTTCACGCCCTCGACGACGCGCGGATCGCGCGCCCACAGCACGACGTCGTGCTTGCGCGCCGCGAGCACCGCGAGGCACGTCCCGAAGCTTCCGCCGCCGAGGACGGCCACGGGCGTCGACACGGCGCGAGTATACGCAGCGCCGCCCCCGCCGAGAGGGCGCGTTTTCTTGACCCGGCGCACCCCCACGGCTACCGTTCGCGCGCTTTCCCCGCTGGGACCGGTGTACGTCGGCGCCGGCTCGGCGGCGCGCGACGCGCCGCCCCGGGGAGGGGGGACCGTGCTCGCCGAGTTCACGGGCGTCGTCTTGATCCTCGCCCTCGCGCTCGCCGTCGCGGCGGGCATGCTGGGCGCCCACCGCCTGCTCGGGCCGCGCCGCAGCTTCGAGGAGAAGCTCGACCCGTTCGAGTGCGGCGAGAAGCAGATCGTCTCGCCGCACCAGCGCTTCTCGGTGAAGTTCTACCTCGTCGCGATGCTCTTCGTCGTGTTCGACCTCGAGGCGGTGTTCTTCTACCCGTGGGGCGCGCTCTTCCGCGAGCTCGGGGGCTTCGGGTTCGCGGCGATGTCGGTGTTCGCCGTGCCGCTCGTCGTCGGCCTCGTCTACGAGTGGAAGAAGGGCGCCCTCGAGTGGTGAGCGCAGCGGCGCGAGAGGCCGGGGCGCTGCGCCCCGAGACGGTGGCCGCGATCGAGCGCGAGATGGCGAAGTATCCGCGCAAGCGCGGCGCGCTGCTCCCCGCGCTGCACCTCGCGCAGGCGGAGGAGGGCTGGCTCTCCCCGGCGAAGATCGCGGCGGTGGCCGAGCTCTTCGACCTGCGTCCGATCGAGGTCCGGGAGGTCGTCTCGTTCTACAACATGTTCCACGACCGCCCGCAGGGCCGGCACGAGGTGTGCGTCTGCACCAATCTGCCGTGCTCGCTGCGCGGGGCGCGCGACCTCCTGCGCGCGCTCGAGAGCCACCTCGGGATCGAGGCGGGCGAGACCACGCCCGACGGGCGGGTGACGCTGCGCCACGAGGAGTGCCTCGGCGCCTGCGCGTGGGCGCCGATGATGCGCGTGGACGGCGGGTACCACGAGGATCTCGACGTGGAGCGCGCCAAGAAGATCGTGGACGGGCTCGAGTAGCGGCGATGCAGAGCATTCCGTACGTCACCGGCTACCTCACCGAGCACTGCGGCGACGACGCCTTCCGCACGTTCGACGGCTACGTCGCGCGCGGGGGCTACGAGGCGGCGCGCGAGGCGCTGCGCGCGCGCAAGCCCGAGGAGATCGTGGAGCTGGTGAAGAACGCCGGCCTCCAGGGTCGCGGCGGCGCCGGCTTCTCCACCGGTCTCAAGTGGTCGTTCATGCCGGCGGGGGGCGAGAAGCCCAAGTATCTCGTGTGCAACGCCGACGAGTCCGAGCCGGGCTCCTTCAAGGACCGGCTGCTCCTCGAGCGCGCGCCGCACCAGATGCTCGAGGGCATCCTGATCGCCGGCTTCGCGACCGGCGCGGAGAAGACGTTCGTCTACGTGCGCGGCGAGTACCAAGAGCCCGCGCGCACCCTCCAGGCCGCGATCGACGAGGCCTACGCGCGCGGCGCGCTCGGGCCGGACGTCCTCGGGACCGGCTTCCGCCACGACGTCGTCGTGCAGCGCGGCGCCGGCGCGTACATCTGCGGCGAGGAGACCGGCCTGCTCGAGTCGCTCGAGGGCAAGAAGGGGCAGCCGCGCAAGAAGCCGCCCTTCCCGGCGCAGTACGGCGCCTTCGGGATGCCGACGACGGTCAACAACGTCGAGACCTTCAGCCACGTGCCGCACATCCTGCGCCGCGGCGTCGACTGGTTCCGCAGCATCGGCACGGACAAGAGCCCGGGGACGACCCTCTTCGGCGTCTCGGGCCACGTCGGGCGGCCGGGGCTCTACGAGCTCCCGCTCGGGACGCCGCTCGACGAGATCGTCTTCCGCCACGCGGGCGGCGTGCGCGACGGAAAGCGCGTGAAGGGCGTGATCCCGGGCGGGATGTCGATGCCGATCCTGCCCGCCGACCAGCTCGACGTCCGCATGGCGAACGAGTTCCTGCGCGAGCGCAAGACGATGCTCGGCACGGGCGGCGTCATGGTGATGGACGAGGACACCTGCATGGTGCGGGTGGGCTGCGTGATCACGTACTTCTTCCGCGACGAGTCGTGCGGCCAGTGCACTCAGTGCCGGGAGGGCACGGGCTGGCTGCACAAGGTGTTCCAGCGCATCGAGCGCGGGGAGGGCCGCGACGAGGACCTCGCGATCCTCGAGGACGTCGCGGCCAAGATGGAGGGCCAGACGATCTGCGCCTTCGCCGACGCCGCCGCGTGGCCGGTCCAGGGCCTCCTGCGCCACTTCCGCAGCGACTTCGAGATCCACCTGCGCGAGCGGAAGTGCCCGTTCGAGCGGTCCTTCGAGCTGTAGCGATGGCCCGGATCACGGTCGACGGCGTCGAGTACGAGGTCCAGGACGGGCGCACCGTGCTGCAGGCCCTCGACGACCTCGGCGTCCTCATGAACGGCGTCGACGTCCCGCACTACTGCTGGCACCCGAAGCTCTCGATCGACGGCTCCTGCCGGCTTTGCCAGGTCGAGATCGAAGGCTTCCCGAAGCTCCAGATCGCGTGCAACACCCCCGTGAAGGACGGGATGGTGGTGCGCACGGACACCGAGCGCGTGCGGAAGGCGCGCGAGGGCGTGATGGAGCTCCTGCTCGTCAACCACCCGCTCGACTGCCCGATCTGCGACAAGGCGGGCGAGTGCAAGCTCCAGGACTACGCCTACGACTACGGCGTCCCGCACGCGCGCACGCGCGAGCCGCGGCGCGCTCTGAAGAAGCGCGCCGACCTCGGCCCCACGATCGTCCTCGACCAGGAGCGCTGCATCCTGTGCCGCCGCTGCGTGCGGTTCTGTCGGGAGATCCCGAAGACCGGCGAGCTCGCCGTGTTCAACCGCGGCGACCACTCCGAGCTCGACGTCTACGAGGGCTACCCGCTCGACAACGACTACTCGATGAACGTGGCCGACATCTGTCCGGTCGGCGCGCTCACGACGAAGGACTTCCGCTTCAAGATCCGCGTGTGGTTCCTGGAGGACGCGCCCGGGGTGTGCACCGGCTGCGCGAACGGCTGCAACGTGTACCTCGGCGTCGCGAACAACAAGGTCTACCGCTACGTGCCGCGCCGAAACGACGCCGTGAACGACACCTGGCTGTGCGACGAGGGCCGCTTGTCCTACAAGCGCATCGGCGCGCCCGACCGGCTGAAGCAGGTCGCCGTGCGCGGGCCCAAGGGCGCGCTCGTCCCCGCGCGCCGCGCCGACGCCGTCGCGGCGGCTGCGGACGGGCTGCGGCGCGTGCTCGAGGCGCACGGCGCCGGGGCGGTCGCGGGCGTCGCCTCCGCGCACGCCTGCAACGAGGACCTCTTCGTCCTGCGCCGCCTGCTCGGCGCGATCGGTGCGGAGGGCGTCGTCGCGGTCCCGACCGGCCGCTTCGACGATCTCCTCATCAAGCCCGAGAAGGCGGCCAACGGGACCGGCGCGCGCGCGCTCGGCTTCGGCGACGCGCGCGCGCTCGTCGAGCGGCTGCGGCGCGGCGAGCTGCGCGCGCTCCTCGTCCTCGGCCACGACCTCCTCGCGCCGGGGCTCCTCGCCGACGCGGGCGAGCTCGCGCGGCTCGAGCAGGTGGTGCTCCTCGACACGCACCACTCGCCGCTCGAGCGCGCCGCCCACGTGGTCTTCCCGGCGCGGCACGCCGCCGAGCGCGAAGGCACGCTCACGAACCACGCGGGGCGCGTGCAGCGCGTCGCCCCGGCGGTGGAGCCGCCCTTCGAGGCGTACTGCGAGGGCGAGATCCTCGCCGCGCTCGGCGCGGCCCTCGGCCTTCCGGGCTTCGACGGGCGCTTCGACGCGCGCGCCGTCGCGCGCGAGCTCGGCCGCGAGGTGCCGGCCTTCGCGGGCCTCGACGTGGACTCCGTGGGGCCGCACGGCGCGCCGCTCGGAAGCGGCGGCGGCGAGCCCGAGCCCCGGCGCCCCCAGGCGCCGCCGGAGGCGCTCCAGCGCGCATGATCGTCGAGGTCGTCGTCAAGATGCTCTTCATCGTCCTCGTGATGATGGGCCTCTTCCTGCCCCTCATCACGTGGGTGGAGCGCAAGCAGGCGGCGATCATGCAGGACCGGATCGGCGCCAACCGCGCCGACATCGCGGGGATCCGCGCCATCGGGCTCCTCCACCCGGCCGCCGACGTCCTGAAGCTCCTCACGAAGGAGGACGTCGTCCCGCGCGGGGCCAACCGCGTGTTGCACCTCCTGGCGCCGGTGATCTCGATCGTGCCCGCGATCGTGACGCTCGCCGTGATCCCCTTCGGAGGCCGCTATCGGTTCGGCGACACGACGCTGAACCTGGTCGTCGCCGACATCGACTGGGGCATGCTCTACGTCCTCGCCGTAGGCTCCATCGCGACCTACGGCGCGGTCATCGCGGGCTGGGCCAGCAACAACAACTGGTCGCTGCTCGGCAGCATGCGGGCCTCCTCGCAGATGATCTCCTACGAGGTCACGATGGGGCTCTCCATCGTGGGCCTGTTCATGGTGTACGGGACGCTGCGCCTGCCCGAGATGGCCGCCGCGCAGGACCACACGTTCCGCCTGCTGGGCTTCCTCGAGCTCTTCGGCTGGGTGGAGCGGCTGCCGGGCTGGCTCGACTGGCTGCGGCTTCCCGCGTGGGGGATCTTCCTCCAGCCGCTCGGCTTCATCCTGTTCCTCACCTGCATCATGGCCGAGAACAAGCGGCCGCCCTTCGACGCGCCCGAGGGCGAGTCGGAGATCATCGCCGGCTACCACATGGAGTACTCGGGGATGCGCTTCGGCCTGTTCTACACGGCCGAGTTCCTCGAGGTGCCGGTGATCGGGGCGCTGGTGGCGACGCTCTTCTTCGGCGGCTGGGCGATCCCATGGCTCTCGCAGGAGACCCTCGTCGCGGGGGTCACCCCGGCGTTCGGCGCGGGCTTCGCCACGGGGCTGTGCCTGCTCCTCCACGTCGTCTCGTTCCTCGTGAAGGTCGTCGCGCTCGTGTGGCTCCAGATGCTGATCCGCTGGACCCTGCCGCGCATGCGCTACGACCAGGTCATGGACCTGTGCTGGAAGGCCATCCTGCCGCTCTCGCTCGCGAACGTCTTCGTGACCGGAGGCCTGATCCTCCTCGTGGAGCGGCTGCGGTGAGCGCGGCCGCGGTCTTCTTCTACGCCTTCGCGGCGCTCGCGGTCGCGGGCGGGCTCGGCATGGTGCTCAACGTCCGCAACACCGTCGCCGGCGCGATGAGCCTCGTTCTCACGATGGTCGCCCTCGGCGGCGTGTACGTGCTGCTCGAGGCGTACCTCGTCGGGGTGCTCCAGATCCTCGTCTACGCCGGTGCGATCGTCGTCCTCTTCCTGTTCGTCGTGATGCTGCTCAACCTGCGCGGGGAGGCGTTCGGCCCCGAGCGCCAGGGCTTCGCGAAGGTGCTCGGGGTGGCGGTCGTCGCGGTCCTCCTCGCCGAGTTCGTGTGGCTGCTGCCCGGGGCCTTCGGCGCGCCCGCGACGCCGCCCGAGGGCTTCGGCGGCTACCGAGCGGTCGGGCTCGCCCTCTTCACGGACTGGCTGCTGGCCTTCGAGGTGACCTCGCTCCTCCTCCTGGCGGCGATGGTGGGCGCCGTGGTCCTCGCGAAGCGGAGCATCGAGTGATGGCGGTCCCGCTGGAGCACGTGATCGCGCTCTCCGGCCTCCTCTTCGCGATCGGGGCGGCCGGCGCGCTCGCGCGCCGCAACCTCATCGTGATCCTGATGTCGATCGAGCTCATGCTCAACGCCGTGAACCTCGCCCTCGTGGGCTTCTCGCGGCAGTGGGGCGACGTCGCCGGGCAGATCTTCGTGCTCATGGTGATCGTCGTGGCCGCCGCGGAGGTCACGGTGGGCCTCGGCATCGTGATCGCGCTCTTCCGCAACCGCGAGACGGTGGACGTCGAGGACGCGAGTCTGCTGCGATGGTGAGCGAGCCCCACGCCTACGACGTCCTGCGCTGGATCCCGGCGCTCCCGCTCGCGGCCGCGCTCGTCCACGGCGTCTGGCTCGTGCTCGTGCGCCGGGCGTTCTCGCGCGGGCTCGTGGTCGCGCTCTCCTGCGGGTCGGTGATCGCCGCCTTCGCGCTGTCCTGCCTCGCGTTCGTGGAGCTCATCCAGCTGCCCGAGAGCGAGCGCGTCCTCTCGGACGCCCTCTTCACCTGGATCGGCTCCGGCAACTTCTCGGCCGAGGCCGCGTTCCGACTCGACCCGCTCTCGGCCGTGATGACGCTCGTCGTGACCGGAGTCGGCTCCCTGATCCACGTGTACTCGATCGGGTACATGGACGAGGACCATCGCGAGGACCGCGGGTTCCAGCGCTTCTTCTGCTACCTGAACCTCTTCACGTTCGCGATGCTGATCCTCGTCCTCGCGGACAACCTGGCGCTCCTCTTCCTCGGCTGGGAGGGCGTCGGGCTCTGCTCGTACCTCCTGATCGGCTTCTGGTACAGCGACCGCTTCTACGCCTACTGCGGCAGCAAGGCGTTCATCGTCAACCGGATCGGCGACTTCGGCTTCCTGATCGGGGCGTTCCTGCTGTTCTGGTCGCTCGCGGACGCCGGACGGCCCACCGTCGCCTTCCACGAGATCCGCGAGGCGTTCCCGGCGATCGCCGACGCGACCGTCCGCCTGCCCGACTGGCTCGCGTTCCTCCCGGGCGCGCCGGACTGGAAGCTCGCCACCGTGATCGGGCTCTGCTTCCTCCTGGGCGCGGCCGGGAAGTCGGCGCAGATCCCGCTCTACGTCTGGCTGCCGGACGCGATGGCGGGCCCGACCCCGGTCTCGGCGCTCATCCACGCCGCGACCATGGTGACGGCCGGCGTGTACCTGGTCTGCCGCATGGGCTTCCTGTTCGACGCGGCGCCCGGGGCGGCGGCGACCGTGGCGTGGGTCGGCGGAGTGACCGCGCTCTTCGCCGCGACGATCGCGATCGTCCAGACCGACATCAAGAAGGTGCTCGCGTACTCCACCGTGAGCCAGCTCGGGTACATGTTCCTCGCCGCGGGCTGCGGCGCGTATTCCGCCGCCACGTTCCACGTCGTGACGCACGCCTTCTTCAAGGCGCTCCTCTTCCTCGGCGCCGGGGCCGTGATCCTCGCGATGCACCACGAGCAGGACATGACGCGCTACGGAGGCCTGCGCCGCTACATCCCGCGCGTCCACTGGGTGCTCCTCGCGGGGGTCGTCGGGATCTCGGCGATCCCGTACGTCTCGGCGGGCTTCTTCTCGAAGGACGAGGTCCTGCTCTCGGCCTTCCTCGCGGACCACATCCCCGGGAACCGCTGGCTGCACGCGATCGGCGTCGTGACCGGCGGCCTCACCGCGTTCTACATGTTCCGCCTCTTCTTCCTCACCTTCTACGGCGCCGAGCGCGCCTCGCGCGACGCGCTCGCCCACGCGCACGAGCCCGGCGCGGTGGTGATGGCCCCGCTCTACGTCCTCGCGGCGCTCTCCGTGCTCGGAGGCTACCTGGGGCCGTCGGAGGCGTTCGTCCCGGTCGACGACGCGAACAGCTTCGGGAACTTCCTCGCGCCCGTCTTCGCGCACGGCGGCCACGCCGCCCACCACGTCTCGCACGCGACCGAGCGCTGGATGGCGGCGGGCGCGACGGGCGTCGTCGCGGTCGGGATCCTGCTCGCGCTCTGGCTCTACGTCGGGCGCCCCGAGCTGCCGGCGCGGATCGCGGCGAGCGCGCAAGGAGCCTACCGCGCGCTCTGGAACAAGTACTGGGTCGACGAGGCGTACGACGCCCTTCTCGTGCGCCCGCTCGTCGCGCTCTCCGACGCGGTCCTCTACCGCGGCATCGACGCGGGCCTCATCGACGGCGCGGGCGTGAACGGCCCGGCCCGCGCCGTGCGCGCGCTCGCGGCGGGCGGCCTGAAGCACCTCCAGTCCGGGCTCGCACAGGGCTATCTCGTGATCATGCTCGTCGGCTCGGCGCTCGTCGTCGGCTGGCTGGTGGGGTAGGGGCGATGTCCGAGGTGCCCCACCTCCTCGCGTGGATCACGTTCCTCCCGCTCCTCGCCGGGGTCGTCCTGCTCGCGCTCTCGGCCACGGTCGGGCTGCCCGAGCGCCTGTTCCGGGCGCTCGGCCTCGCGGCTGCGCTGGCCACCTTCGCGCTCACGCTGGTCCTCTGGCGCGGATTCGACGTCACGAGCCCCGGCTACCAGTTCGTCGAGTGGCTGCCCTGGATGCCGGAGTGGGGCATCCACTGGTTCGTCGGGATCGACGGCATCAGCCTCCTGCTCGTCGTCCTCACGGCGTTCCTCGTGCCGATCGTGCTCGTCGCCTCGTGGAACGACGTGACGCGCTCCCTGCGCAGCTTCGTCTTCTTCATGCTGTTCCTCGAGACGGGGATGCTCGGCACGTTCGTCTCGCTGAACCTGTTCCAGTTCTACGTGTTCTGGGAGGTCATGCTGGTCCCGATGTACTTCATCATCGGGATCTGGGGCGGGCCGCGCCGCGTGTACGCGGCGGTCAAGTTCTTCCTGTTCACGATGGTCGGGTCGCTGCTCATGCTCGTCGCGATCCTGGCCGTCTACTACATCCACTACGAGCAGCAGGGCGCGGGCGCAGTCCTGAACTTCGATCTGGTGCGCGCGCCGGGCTCGCTGCGCCCGGCGCTCCTCGACACGGTGATCCCGCTGGCCGGCGAGGCGATCTGGTGGCAGACGCAGCCGTGGCTGTTCCTCGGCTTCGCGCTCGCGTTCGGGATCAAGGTCCCGATGGTGCCGTTCCACACCTGGCTCCCCGACGCGCACGTCGAGGCGCCGACCGCGGGCTCCGTGATCCTGGCCGGCGTCCTCCTCAAGATGGGGACCTACGGCTTCGTCCGCTTCGCGATGCCGCTCTTCCCCGTGGCGAGCGTCCAGTTCGCCCCCGTGATCCTCGCCCTCGCGCTGATCGGGATCCTGTACGGCGCGCTCGTCGCGATGGTGCAGAGCGACGTCAAGAAGCTCGTCGCCTACTCCTCGGTGGCCCACCTCGGCTTCGTGATGCTCGGGATGTTCGCGTTCGAGGTGCAGGGGCTCGAGGGCAGCGTCCTCCAGATGGTGAACCACGGGCTCTCGACGGGAGCGCTCTTCCTCCTCGTCGGGATGCTCTACGAGCGGCGTCACACGCGGCAGCTCGCCGACTTCGGCGGGATCGCGAAGCCGATGCCGGTCTTCGCGGCGCTGTTCGTGATCGTCGCGATGTCGAGCGTCGGGCTCCCGGCGCTGAATGGCTTCGTCGGAGAGTTCCTGATCCTGCTCGGCGCCTTCCGCGCGAGGCCCGCGTTCGCGGTCCCCGCGGCGTTCGGCGTCGTCCTCGCCGCGGCCTACCTGCTCTGGGCCGTGCGGCGGATGCTGTTCGGACCCGTCGAGCGGCCGGAGAACCGCGCCCTCATCGACCTCGGGCTGCGCGAGAAGCTGGTGATGGTCGCCCTCGTCGTCCCGATCGTCTGGATCGGGGTCTACCCGGAGACGTTCCTCGTGCGGATCCGCCCCGCGGTGATCGACGTCCTCCACACGATGGAGGCGCGCAGTGCGCGCGTGGCGTCGTCGCCCGAGGCCCCGGCCGGGCGTTCGTTCACGGCAAGGCCAGGCCCCCTCGTCCGTGAAGTGGGGGAGCAGGCGGCCCGGCTCTCCGCCCCGCCGTCCGCGGAGGCGCGCCCGTGACGGCGCCCGACATCCAGTGGGGGGCCGTCGGGCCCACGATCCTCGTCGGGGCGGGCGCCATGGTGGTGCTCCTGCTCGAAGTCTTCCTCGCGTCTCGGCCGAGCCTTCTGGGCCGCCCGCTGACGCGCCACTGGCTGGGCTCCGCGCTCGCGCTCGTCTCCGCGCTGTTTCTCGGCCTGGCTGCGCTCGCGACGTGGCAATCGTTCCTCGTCGGCAGCTCGGTGGTGTTCGACCCGGCGAACCCGCTCGTGCGGCTCGACCGCTTCGCGAACTTCGCGATCGCCCTGGTCTCGGTCGGGGCGCTCCTCTCGTGCGTCCTCTCCGTCGGCTACCTCTCCGAGAACCGGATCCAGCACGGCGAGTACTATGCGCTCGTCCTCCTCGCCACGAGCGGGATGATGCTCCTGGTCTCGGCCGTCGACCTGGTGATGCTCTTCCTCGGCCTCGAGATCATGAGCATCCCGATCTACGTCCTCGCAGGGTTCGACCGCCGCAAGCTGCGCAGCAACGAGTCCGCGCTCAAGTACTTTCTGATCGGGTCGTTCGCGAGCGCGGTGCTCCTCTACGGGATGGCGCTCCTCTACGGCGCCACGGGCCACACGGGCTTCGAGGGCATCCGCGCGGCGTGGACGGGCTCGCCGCTCGGGATGCTGGGGCTTGCGCTCGTCCTGGTCGGCTTCGCGTTCAAGGTGGCCTCCGTTCCCTTCCACCAGTGGGTCCCCGACGTCTACGAGGGCGCTCCGACCACGGTCACGGCGTACATGTCGGTCGCGGTGAAGACGGCGGCGTTCGCCGCGCTCCTGCGCGCCGTCAGCGAGGCCTTCGGGCCGGCGCAGCAGGCGCTCGCGCCCGTCTTCTGGGCGCTCGCGGCCGCGACGATGCTCGTCGGCAACGTGATGGCCGTGATCCAGGACAACGTAAAGCGCCTGCTCGCCTACTCGAGCGTGGCGCACGCGGGCTACGTCCTCATCGGGCTCGTCGCCGCCACCCCGGACGCCCACGGGGCGATGCTGTTCTACCTGCTCGCCTACCTGTTCACGAACCTCGGCGCCTTCGCGGTCGTCGTCGCGCTCGCGCGCCGGGGACGCGAGCACGACCGCCTGGACGACTTCACCGGCCTCGCGGCGCGGCGCCCCGCGCTCGCCGCGCTGATGACGCTCTTCATGCTCTCCCTCGCCGGCATCCCGGGCACGGTGGGGTTCATGGCGAAGTTCCACCTCTTCCTCGCCGCGGTCCGCGCGGGGGAGGTGGTGCTCACCGTGATCGCGGTCCTCACGAGCGTCGTGTCGGTCTACTACTACCTGCGCCTTCCCGTCGTCATGTACATGCGGGAGCCCGTGGGCGAGGGAGCGGAGCGCCCGCTCGCCTCCGGCGAGGGCCTCGTCCTCGCCGTCTGCGCGGTGGCGGTCGTCCTCCTCGGCGTCTTCCCGAACCAGCCGCCGCTCGAGTTCCTCTCGTGGATCCGCGCCCTCGACTGGACGCGGGAGTCGGTGGCGCTCCTGCCCTGACGCCCGCCTGGGCGCCTCGACACCGCCGCGCCGCGGCCCCCGCCGGGAGGACGGCGGCGCGGTACGTGCCTTGCAACGCCTCGCGACGAGGCGCCGCGCGGCCTTGCCGCCACCTGGGAGTGTCGGCGCGCGGGAGGCGTGATGCGGACAGGAGGCGGCGGCGCGGGGCGGCGCGGGTGGGCGATCGCGCTCGCGCTCGCGCTCGCAGGGGCGGCGTGCGAGCCCGAGGAGGGCGACGTCGCGGCCCCGCCGGTGCCCGGGCCCGCGCAGCCCGAGGCGGAGCCGCCCGCGCCCGATCGCGAGCAGGAGTCGCCGGCGCAGCGCGACGCCGCGGCGCGCGGGGCCCCGGCGGACGAGGGCTGCGACGCGCTGCCGTCGGCCGACGAGCTGCGCCGCCTGCTGCGCGAGGCGCCCGATCGCGGCGACGCAGGCGGCCTCTTCGGCGGGCGCAAGGCGTGGGCGGCGACGGTGAACCGGCAGGGCGAGGTCTGCACGGTCGTCGTCTCCACCGACGATGCCGCCGATGCATGGCCCGGCAGCCAGTCGATCGCGAAAGCCAAGGCCTACACCGCGAACGCCTTCAGCACCGACGCTGCGCCGCTCTCGACGGCGCGTCTCTACACCCTCGCGCAGCCCGGGCACTCGCTGTACGGCATCGCGGCCGGCAACCCGCTGCACGCCGACTGCATGGCGAAGCCCGAGGACCACGAGGCCGCGGAGCGCCGCGTGTGCGGCGGCACGATCGCCTTCGGAGGCGGCGTCCCGCTCTACCGCGACGGCAGGCGGGCGGGCGGGCTCGGCGTGAGCGGCGACACCGCGTGCGCCGACCACGAGATCGCCAAGCGCATCCGCGGCGCCGCGGGGCTCGACCCGCCCGGTGGGCCGACGTCCGACGACATCACGTTCGCCGACGCCGACGGTCCCAGCCCGTTCGCGCATCCACTCTGCCCGAACACGATTCGGAACGGGCAAGCGCTCGGGGACGAGGCGCCCGGATCCTAGGCGCTCGCGCGCTCGCTTTGTAGAAATCGGACCGCGGGTCCGCCCCGGGAGAAACTTTCGCGAACCACGGACGGGGCCCTCGTTGGAAGGCTGGCTCGATCCCGCGCCGCAGTCCGTGCTCGACGCCTTCGGCCCCCACGCGGCCGCCACGGAGACGCTGGCGTGGCTCCTGTTCGGCGGCGCGGCCGCGATCCTCGCGCTCGTCGCGCTCGCGACGGCGCTCGCCGTCCGCGGTCCGGCGGCGATCCGAAACGTCCTCGCGCGCGACGCCACCGTCGTGGGCGCCGGCCTCGTCCTCCCGGTCGTCGTCCTCACCGCGCTCCTGGTCCACGGCGCGCGCACGACGGCCGAGATGACGCACGGCACGGCGTCGCTCGCCGTCGAGGTCGTGGGCGAGCGCTGGTGGTGGCGCGTCCTCTACCTCGACGCGGACGGCGTGCCCGATTTCGAGACCGCGAACGAGATCCGGCTGCCGCGCGGGCAGCCGGTCGACCTTCGCCTGCGCTCCGCGGACGTGATCCACAGCCTCTGGGTGCCGGCCCTCGCGGGGAAGATGGACCTCATCCCCGGCCGCGTGAACCACCTCCGCGTCCAGGCGGACCGCACCGGGACCTTTCGCGGGCAGTGCGCCGAGTATTGCGGCGGCGCCCACGCGCTGATGGCGCTCCACGTCGTGGCCGAGGAGCCCGAGGCGTTCGAGGCGTGGCGCGCGAGCCAGCGGCGCCCGGCTCCCGAGCCGGCGTCCGCGGAGGCGGCGCGCGGGCGCGACGCCTTCCTCGCGCGCGGCTGCCCGCTCTGCCACAGCGTGCGCGGCACGCCGGCCCGCGGCCGCTTCGGCCCCGATCTCACGCACGTCGGGAGCCGCACCTCGCTCGCGGCCGGGATCCTGCCCAACCAGGTGGGGACCCTCGCCGGCTGGATTGCCTCGGCGCGTCACCTGAAGCCCGAGACGCGCATGCCGTCGTTCGGCGGCATGCCCGGCCACGAGCTGCGCGCGCTCGCGACGTACCTCGAGGCGCTGCGATGAGCGCGCGCCTGCCGCTCGCGGCCGCCAGCCGGACGCCGCGGCCGGACCGCGAGCTCGCGGAGCTGGAGCGCATCTGGCAGCCGCCCCGCGGCCTGCGGTTGGTCACGGCGGTCAACAACACCTACATCGGGCTCTTCTACGTCGGGGCGTCCTTGTTCTTCTTCCTCGTCGGCGGCCTCCTCGCCGCGCTCATGCGCACGCAGCTCGCCTTCGCGGGCAACGACGTGCTCGGGCAGGACGCGTACAACCAGGTCTTCACGATGCACGGCACGATCATGATGTTCCTGTTCGCGGTGCCGGCCGTGGAGGCGATGGGCGTCTACCTGCTCCCCGGCATGCTCGGCGCGCGCGACCTCCCGTTCCCGCGCCTCTCCGCGTACGCGTTCTGGGCGTACTTCGCGGGCGGTCTCCTCTTCGTGTGCAGCCTGTTCTTCGGCGTCGCGCCCCGGGGCGGCTGGTTCATGTACCCGCCGCTCACCGACGGCCGCTACTCGCCCGGGATCGACGCGGACTTCTGGCTGCTGGGCATCGGGTTCATCGAGATCTCCGCCATCGCGGGCGCGATCGAGATGGTGGTGGGCATCCTGCGCACGCGCGCGCCCGGTATGTCGCTCGACAAGCTCCCCATCTTCGCGTGGGCGATGCTGGTCTTCGCGGCGATGATCGTGGTGGGGTTCCCCGCGGTCATCCTGGGCACCGCGCTGCTCGAGCTCGAGCGCGCCTTCCAGTGGCCCTTCTTCGATCCGACCCGCGGCGGCGACCCGCTGTTGTGGCAGCACCTCTTCTGGTTCTTCGGTCACCCCGAGGTCTACATCATCTTCGTCCCGGCGGCGGGGTTCGTCTCGACCATCCTGCCGACGATGGCGGGCGTCCCGCTCGCCTCCTACCGGCTGGTCGTGCTGGCGCTCGTCGCCACCGGCTTCCTCAGCGTCGGCGTCTGGGTGCACCACATGTTCGCGACCGGGATCTCGCCCCTGGCCGTGAGCTTCTTCTCGGCCTCCAGCATGGCGGTCGCGCTGCCGAGCGGGATCCAGGTGTTCGCCTGGATCGCGACGCTCGCGCGCGGCCGCGTGGGGCCCGACGTGCCGACCCTCTTCCTGCTCGGCTTCCTCTTCGTGTTCACTCTCGGCGGCCTCACCGGCGTCATGGTGGGGCTCGTCCCGTTCGACTGGCAGGTGCACGACACCTACTTCGTGGTGGCGCACTTCCACTACGTCCTCATCGGCGGGATGGTCTTTCCCTTCTTCGCCGCGCTCTACTACTGGATCCCGACGGTGAGCCGCCCGCTCTCGGAGCGCGTCGGGCGCTGGGTCTTCGGCCTCATGTTCGTGGGATTCAACGTCGCCTTCTTCCCGATGCACGTCACCGGGCTCGAGGGCATGCCGCGCCGCGTGTGGACGTACCGCAGCGAGCAGGGCTGGGAGGGGCTGAACCTGCTCTCGACGGCCGGCGCGTACGTCCTCGCCGCGGGGGTCCTCGTGTTCGTGATCGACCTCGTCCGCCGCTTCCGGCCCGGGATCCGCGGCGGCGCCGGGAACGTCTGGAGCGCCAGCACGCTCGAGTGGCTGCCGACGGAGACGTACGGGATCCGCAGCATCCCGCCGGTCGCGGGCCGCGACCCGCTGTGGGAGGAGCCGGACCTCGGGCCGCGCGTGGCGGCGGGCGAGTTCTACCTCCCGGGCGCGCCGACCGGCCAACGCGAGACTTTGGTCACGAGCGCGGTCGACGCGCGGATCCAGCACGTGATCACGCTGCCGGGCCCGGGCTGGAGCCCGCTTCTCGCCGCCGTCCTCACCGCGCTCGCCTTCTTCGGGCTCACGCTGCGGTCGTACCCGCTCGCGTACGCCGCCGGGGGCCTCGCCGTCTTGTTCATCCTGGTGTGGACCTGGTCGCTCGACCGGAGCGGAAGCCTGGAGCCCGTCGACGTGGGCGGCGGCCTGCGGCTCCCGGTCTCGCCGGGCGGCACGTCCTCGCACGCCGGGTGGGCCGCAATCGTCCTGATCCTCGTCGCCGCCTTCCTGTTCGGCGCGCTCCTCTTCAGCTACGGCTTCTTGTGGACGAGCTCGCCGGAGGTGTGGCCGGACGCGAGCGGCCAGCCCGTCGCGCCCGCGCTCTTCGGCTGGGCGAGCGTCGCCGCGCTCGTCGCGAGCGCGGCGCTCGTGTGGCTCGCCGACCGTGCGCTGCGCGCGCCGCGGGCCGGGGGCTGGCGGGAGCGCGTCGCGCTCCTCGGCGCGGCGGCGCTGCTCGTCGCTTCCGTCTGGCTCGAGGTCCACGGCCACCGCGAGGCTGGCCTCCGGCCGACGGCATCGAGCTACGGCGCGGTCGTGTACACGCTGATCGCGCTCCAGGGCTTCTGGGCCGCCGTGCTCGCGATCATGGCGCTCTACACCGCGGTGCGATCCGCTTGCGGGCTCCTGGATTGGCGCCGGCGCGCGACCTTCGACGCGCTCCGGCTCCTCTGGCTCTACGCCGTCGCGCAGGGAGCCGTCGCCGTCGCCGTGATCCACCTCGGCGCGTGGCTTCCGAGCTGAGACGCGGAGGAGCCGATGGCGCAGCCGGCCACTCCGCTCGTCCCCTTCGTCTCGGGCTTCGTCGCCGCGCCCGCGGTCTGGCTGCTGCACCTCCTCGCGGTCTACGCCGTGACGGGCGTCGTCTGCGCGCGCGACGCCTCCCGGCGCTCCGTGCTGAACCTGGACGTCGTCTCGTTCGCCGTCCTCCTCGTCACGGCCGTCGCGTGCGTCGCGATCGCGCTCTCGCTGGCCCGTGCCCGGCGCACGGGCGCCGCCGCGGGGCGCTCGGACGCCGAGCGGTTCGCCGACGCCCTCGCGATCGGGCTGGGCCTGCTCTCGCTCGTCGCGGTCGCGTGGACGGCGTCGACGGCGCTGCTCGTGCCGGCGTGCGCGGGGCCGGGCGTCGAGGCGGCGGGCCCGGCGCCGGGCGCCGCGGGCGCGGCGCTCGCGCCCGCGCTCGCGACGCGCGCGCCGCGCCGCCGCTCCGCGCGCAGCCGGCACGCGGCGGCCGTGCTCGCCCTGCTCCTCGCGTGCCGGCCGGACGTCCCCGACGTGCAGGTGCTCGGCGGCGACGCGGCGCGCGGCCGCGCGCTGGTCGCGTCCTACCACTGCGGCGTCTGCCACGCGATCCCCGGCGTACGCCACGCGCGCGGCGTGGTCGGGCCTTCGCTCGAGGGGTTCGCGCGGCGGGCGTTCATCGCGGGCCGCCTGCCGAACACGCCGTCCCATCTCGTGCAGTGGGTGCGCGATCCGCCCTCGCTGGACCCACGCACCGCGATGCCTGCGGTCGGCCTCGACGAGCAGGAGGCCCGCGACGTCGCCGCGTACCTCTACCAGCTCCGCTGAACGCGAGGAGGATCTCCCGTGCCCGAGGTTCGCCGTAGGATCGACGCGAGCCGCTTCCTTCGCGCCGGACGCGCGGCCGGCGTCCTGGTCGGGCTCGCCGCGCTCGGCGCGGCCGGCTGCGACGCGCGCGTCGGCGCGCAGAACCCGTCCGCGCCGCCGGCGCCCCGGGACGCCGCGCAGCCCGCCTCCGGCGCCGTTCCCGGCACGCGGCCCGGGATCCGCCTCGTCGCGCCGCTCCCGACAGGCGAGTGGCACCTCCCCGGCGGCGACTACGCGCACACCCGCTTCAGCCCGCTCGCGCAGCTCGACACGACCAACGTGGCCGGACTCGAGGTGGTGTCGACGTTCTCGACCGGCATCCCGCGCGGCCACGAGGGCGGGCCGCTCGTCGTCGGCGGCACCCTGTACGTGACCACCCCCTATCCGAACAACCTGATCGCGATCGACCTCGTCCCGCCGGGCGGCGCGATCAAATGGATCTACGAGCCGAACCCGAGCTCGCACGCGGTCGGCGTCGCATGCTGCGACGTCGTGAACCGCGGCGCCGCCTACGCCGACGGGAAGATCGTCTACAACCTGCTCGACGCGCACACCGTCGCGGTCGACGCCGACACCGGAAAGGAGGTCTGGCGCACGCGCACGGGCGACGTCTCCCGCGGCGAGACGACGACGATGGCGCCGCTCGTCGTGAAAGACAAGGTTCTCGTCGGGAACAGCGGCGGCGAGCTCGGCGTGCGCGGCTGGGTGATGGCGCTCGACCTCGACACGGGGAAGGAGCTCTGGCGCGCCTACCACACCGGCCCGGATGCAGACGTCTTGATCGGGCGCGACTTCCGGGCCTTCTACGAGAAGGACCGCGGAAGCGACTTGGGCGTCTCGAGCTGGCCCGCCGAGGCGTGGAAGCTGGGCGGCAGCACGACCTGGGGCTGGATCTCGTACGACCCCGGGCTCGACCTGATCTACTACGGGACGGGGAACCCCGGCGTCTGGAACCCCGACCTGCGGCCGGGCGACAACAAGTGGTCGTGCACGATCTTCGCGCGCGACCCCGACGACGGAAGGGCGCGCTGGGCGTACCAGATCAGCCGCCACGACGCCTGGGACTACGACGAGATCATGGAGAACGTGCTCGTCGACATGGAGTGGGGCGGCCGCATGCGCAAGCTGCTCGTCCACCCGGGCCGCACGGGCTTCGTGTTCGTGCTCGACCGCGAGACGGGCGAGCTGCTCTCGGCGGAGAAGTTCCAGCCGACGAACTGGGCCGAGCGCTACGACCTCGCGACCGGCCACGCGATCGAGGTCCCCGAGAAGCGCACGCGTCAGGGCGCGGTGACCGTGAACATCTGCCCGTCCTCGACCGGCGCGAAGGAGGTCATTCCCTCCGCCTTCTCGCCCCGGACCGGCCTCCTCTACATCCCCGCCCACAACACCTGCATGGACTACGAGGGCGTGGAGGCGAACTACATCGCGGGGACGCCGTACCTGGGCGCGAGAGTGAAGATGTACCCCGGGCCCGGCGGCTACCACGGTGAGCTCGTCGCGTGGGACGTGGCGCGGGCGAAGAAGGCCTGGGGCATCCGCGATCCCCGGATGCCGGTGTACAGCGGCGTCCTCGCCACGGCCGGAGACCTCGTCTTCTACGGCACGCTCGACGGCTGGTTCCGCGCCGTCGACGCGCGCGACGGGCGCGAGCTCTGGAAGTTCAAGACGGCGTCGGGGATCGTCGGGAACCCCACCACGTACCTCGGTCCGGACGGAAAGCAGTACGTCGCGGTCTACGCGGGCGTCGGAGGCTGGATGGGCGCGGTCGCGTTCCCGGGCATCAGCACGGACGACCCGTACGCGGCGCTGGGCGTCGTCGGCGCGATGGCCGAGATCAAGAAGATCACGCTGCCCGGGGACGTGATCTACGTCTTCGGGCTCTAGCGGGGGGTCGTCATGGAGCCGATGCGCCGCGCCGCCGCCGCCCTGGTTCTCGCGATCGTCGCCGGCTGCGATCGCCCCGCGGCGTCCGCCGGGGCCGGCGTCCCGCCGACGAAGGTGCCCGTCGGGCCGGTGCCGGGTCCGTCGGTGGAGCCGCCGCCGCCGACCCATCCGCTGATCGGCGACGCGGGGGCGGTGGCGACGGGCCGCCAGCTCTTCGTCGCGTTCAACTGCGCGGGCTGCCACGGCGAGCACGGAGGCGGCGGCATGGGCCCGAGCCTGCGCGACGACGTCTGGATCTACGGCGGGCGCGACGGCGAAGTCTTCGGCTCCATCGCCGACGGCCGCGCGAACGGCATGCCCGCCTGGGGCACGCTGCTCGGCGCCGAGCAGATCTGGCTGCTCACCGCGTACGTCCAGTCGCTGCGCACGCCGCTCGAGCCCGATCCGCCGCGCCCGTGAGGGGGGCGCGGCGCGAGCCGCGGCACCGGGCGGCGGCGGCGGCGCGCCGGACGCCCGCCGCGCGCGCGCGAGCCCCGCGCTCGGAGCGAGCCCCGCGCTCGGAGGGTCGGCCCTCCGCCGACCGCTACGCCCCCCGCCGCAGCACCCGCGTCTCCCCGCGGCGCAGCGTGAGGCGCTCGTCGTCGAAGAGCTCCATGAGCGGGACGGCGTACTTGCGCGACGTGCCGATCAGCGCCTTGTAGGCGCCCGTCTCGATCGCGCCCTGGGCGCGCAGGTGCGCGACGACGCGATCGCGCAGCTCGTCGACGGCCACGCGGTCGAACCAGAGGTCGCCGGGCGCGCGGACGAGCGAGCCGTCGCGCTCGAGGTAGGCGAGGATGTCGCGCAGCGCCGGCTCCCCGCAGGTGAACATCGCGCGCCACTCCGCGAAGGTGGGCGGCTCGAGCCCCGCGGCCATCGCCGTCGCGCGCACGTGCGCGGCGATCGCTTCCTGCTCGCGGGTCAGGATCGGGAGGAAGTCCGGGAGGCGCAGGACCTCGCCCGCCTCCTCGAGGCGGCCGGCCGCCGCGAGCCGCGCGACGGCGAGCTCGAACGCGCCGTCGGCGTGGTTGGAGGGCAGCGCGCCCCGCGCCGCGGCGCGCGGCATACCGGGGCGGAGCGGCTCCTGCGCGTGGAAGCGCGCGACGACGTCGAGAAGGCGCCTCTCGAGCGCGCCGAGCGACGCCGCGCCGAGCCACACGCCGGCGCGCGTGCGCGCGACGAGCTCCGCGCCGGCGAGCTCCGAGAGCGCCGCGTCGAGCGCGCCCGACGCCAGCCCGGTCTCGCGGGCGAGGGCGTCGCGCGTCGCGCCCGCGAACCCGGCGCGCGCGACGCGCAGTCGCACGCCGTCGCGCGCGTCGCCGCCCGCGAGCTGCGCGAGCTCCTCGAAGAGCGCCGGGTCGCTGCGGCGGCGGTGCGGCGGCGCGACGTCGAGGACGCGCCCGCCCCCCAGCGTGGCGCCGCAGGCGGTGCGCGCGAAGCCGCGCACGACGAAGCGATCGCCCGGGAGGAGCGCGAGCGGCGGGCCGTCGACGTGGATGCGCGCGAAGCCCGCGCTCCCGGGCGCGACGGCCGCGCTTGCGATCGGCGCGAGCCGCGCGCGCCGCTCCGCGGTGCCGGCGAGGAGCTCGACGGACGCCGTGCCGTCCACGGGCGGCGCGCTCGGGAGCCAGCGCAGCGCGACGTCCACGACGCGCGTCTCGCGCAGCGCCCCGGCGGCCGCCAGCTCCTGGCCGCGCGCGAGGTCCTCGAGCTCGACGCCCTGGAGGTTCACCGCGCAGCGCGCGCCCGGCCCCACCCGCTCGGCGGGCCGGCCGAACGACTGGAGCCCGCGCACGCGTGCGCGCCGCCCGCCGGGAAGGAGCTCCACGGCGTCGCCGACGGCGAGGGCGCCTCCGAGCAGCGTGCCCGTCACGACCGGCCCGAAGCCGCGGCGCTCGAACGCGCGGTCGACGAAGAGCCGCGCGGGCCCCGCGCGCGGGGTACGCGCCGCGGCGCGCGCCGCCACCTCGCGCAGGCACGTGCGCAGCGCGTCGATTCCGGCGCCCGTGCGCGCGGACACGGCGACGATGGGCGCGTCGGCGAGGCCGCCTTCCGCGAGGAGCTCCCTCACCTCGTCCTCGGCGAGCGCGAGGGTCTCGGCGTCGACGAGGTCCGCCTTCGTGAGGGCGACGACGCCGGCCGCGACGCCGAGGAGCTCGCAGATCGCCGCGTGCTCGCGCGTCTGCGGCATCACGCCCTCGTCGGCGGCCACGACGAGGAGCGCCAGGTCGACGCCGGTCGCGCCGGCGATCATGGTGCGCACGAGCGCCTCGTGCCCCGGGACGTCGATCACGCCGAGCCGCACGCCGTCCCCGAGCTCCAGCGGCGCGAAGCCGAGCTCGATCGTGATGCCGCGCGCGCGCTCCTCGGGGAGCCGGTCGGTGTCGACCCCCGTGAGCGCGCGCACGAGGGCGGTCTTCCCGTGGTCGATGTGGCCTGCGGTGCCGAGGACGAGCGGGGTCACGTGCGCGTCCCGCCGCCGGGACGGCCGAGCCCCGCACGAGCGCGGCTCGCAGCCGCGGCGCCCGCGGCGCTTCCCTTTCCGGCGCGCGCCGCCGTAGAATGCGGCGAACCCCACGCGAGGCTCGCATGGCCGCTTCCCGCTCCGCCCGCCGCGCCTTCGTCCTCGGCATCGCGCTCGCCGCCACCTGCCTCGTCGCCGGACGCCCGCGCCCGAACCCGCTTCCCGCCTCCGGCTCCCAGCTCTTCCTGAGCCCGCAGGTCCGCCCCGTCGCGCTCTCCGGAGACGGCGCGCTCGTCTACGCGGTGAACACGAACGCGGGGACGCTCGTGATCCTGGACGCCGCGCCGCCCTTCGCGAAGGTGGCGGAGGTGCGCGTCGGGCTCGACCCCGTCGGCGTCGCCGTGCGCCCGAAGCTCGCCCCCGGCGACCCGGGGGAGGACGAGCTCGTCTTCGTCACGAACCACGTCTCCGACTCCATCGCGGTCGTGAGCCGGCAGCGCCGGGCGGTCGTCGACGTGATCCAGGCGCTCGACGCGAACGGGATCTCGACCTCGGACGAGCCCGTCGGCGTCGCGTTCGACGGCCCGAACCGCGCCTTCGTGACGTTCGACCGGCGCAACGAGGTGGCGCTGCTCGCGCCGGGGGCGGACGGGCGCTTCCAGATCGGGACGCGCGCGGTCCTCACGGCGCAAGCGCCGCGCGCCCTCACCGTGGCGAACGGGCGCGTATTCGTCGCCGCGTTCGAGTCCGGCAACGAGAGCGAGTTCCCCTCGTGCGGGCCCAACGACCCGGTGAGATTCAACCGCGGGAACGCCGTCGACGAGGGCTGCCTGTTCCCGCTCAACGTCTCGACGATCCTCCAGTTCGCGACGAGCCCGAACCTCGGAGGCGAGGTGATCCACGACACGAACGTCCCCGATCGCGACCTCTTCGTCTACGACGCCGCCAACCTCGCGGCCGCGCCGCAGGTCGTCGAGGGCCTCGGGACGCTCCTCTACGGGCTCGCCTCCGCAGGCAATCGCGTCTACGTCACGCACACCGAGGCGCGCAACAAGGAGGACGGGCTCCTCGACCTCGACAACCGCATGTTCGAGAACCGGCTCGCGTTCCTCGACTGCACGCCGACCTGCGGCACCCCGACCCGCGTCGACCTCGACGGCAGCCCGCTCGGCGTCCCGGCGCCGACTCCGTACGGCGTCACCGTGAGCGGCGACGGCGCGACCGTGCTCGTCACGGCGGCCGGCTCCGACGGGCAGCCCGGCGCGCCGGCGATCCCGGGCCTGTTCGTCCTCGACCGCGACGGCGTCGCGCTCGGCGCGGTGCCGGTGGGCGCTCTGCCCCAGGGCGTCGCGCTCCGCTCGGACGCCCAAGGGCGGGCGCAGACGGCGTACGTGCTCAACGCAGGCGACTCGACGCTCTCGGTCGTGGACGTGCGAGCCGCGTCGGCGCCGTCGGTGCTCGCGACCGTGCCGGTCGGGAGCGACCCGACGCCGGCCGCCGTGCGGCGCGGGCGCGTGCTCTTCGCCGCGGCGCGCGCCTCGACGAGCGGGACCTTCTCGTGCGAGTCCTGCCACCCGAACGGCAACATGGATCAGCTGCTCTGGGTCATCAACACGCTCGAGAGCCCGGCCGACGTGCCGGGCTGCGAGCCGGCGAGCGAGCAGTGCCCGGAGCCCCGCTCGACGATGCCCGTGCGCGGGCTCCAGGACACGCTGCCCCTCCACTGGGTGGGCACGCTCGCGGACCCCTTCCCGGGCGTCTTCCTCGCGGAGGACGACGGCGCGCCGGACTGCGACATCGCGGTGGACGGCGAGGTCGGCTGCATCCGCCACCTCGTCGACGCGAGCCTCGCAGGCGTGATGTGCGCGCAGCCCGGCTGCCCGCAGGGCCCGTCCGCGCTCCCCGGCGCGCTGGGAGACGCCGAGCGCGACGACCTGGCGGCGTTCCTCGCAGCGGTCGCGTATCCGCCCTCGCCGCTGCGGCGCCCGAACGACGTCCTCACTGCGAACGCGCTGACCGGCGCCGGCGACTTCTTCCTCGACCGCGGCGGCGCGCTCAACGACCCGACGACGTGCGCCGACCGGGACGGCGGCTGCCACGCGCTCCCGCTCGGCGTCACCACCAACTCGTCCTTCGTCGGCCGCTTCGACGCGCCCACGATGCGCGGGATCTGGGACCGCCATCTCCTCTTCTCGAACGGGATCCTCTCCTCCGAGGAGTTCCTCGCCTCCCAGGGCTTCGCGCCCCAGGCGACGGGCATGACGGAGTTCCGCTCGCTGGCGGCCACCTTCCCGAGCCTCTTCACGGCGGGCTACGGCATGCAGGTCGGGAACCTGTGGCAGTTCTTCAACGAGATGAGCGTCGGCCTTCCCGGCCTCACCGGGCGCCAGCTGGTGCTCCTGCCGTCGAACCGGGGCGACGCGACGACCGAGGCGCGCGCGGACCAGATCCAGCAGGCCGCAGCCGAGGGTCGCATCACCGCGGTCGCGCGCGTCGGCGCGACCGAGTGGCGCTTCCGCGCGGGGCTCTGGTGGCCGCGTTCCGGTGCGGGCCGCACGCGCGACGACCTGCGCCTCACGGCCGAGGCGGCGGGGCTTGCGCTGGTCCTCGCCGCGGAGCTGCCGGGCCGCATGGCCGCGGGCGGCCCGTCGCGCCAGCCGCTCCTCTGGGTTGCGGACGGCAGCCCGGCGGGGCCCGCGATCCCGCGCGTGCGCGCCGGCACGACGGCGACCTTCAGCGCGTTCGCGGCCGCGATCGAGCCGGGCGCGCGCGTCCTCGTCGACGGGGCGGTGTGCGCCGCGTGCAGCGCGGCTTTCGACGCGCTCGCGGAGGAGGTCGACCTCACCCTCTCGCCGGCGCCTCCCGCCGGCACGCACGTGGTGCAGGTGCTCAACGTGGACGGCTTCCAGAGCAACGAGCTCCCGATCGTGTCCACGCCGTAGGCGGCGCGCTCAGGGAGCGGGAGTCCGCCTCGCCACCCAACACGCGACCAGGAAGGCGACGGAGCGGATCTCCTCGTCGCTGAGCGCGCCCTCGAAGCTCGGCATCACGTCGCTGCGGCCGAGGCGGACCGTGCGCTCGACGTCGGTCCAGCTCGTGCCCCAGCGGAAGGGATCGGCGTGGTAGTTGCGCGGCCGGATCTCGAGCAGCTCCGCCAGCGTGCCGTCGCCCGAGCCCCGCTCTCCGTGGCAGGGGGAGCAGCGCTCGTCGAAGACGCGCGCGCCCTCGACGAGGCGGGCGGACGCCTCTGCGGGCGACACCCCGAGGTGGATCGAGCACGCGGCGGGCGCAGCCGGCTCCTGCGCCGACGCCGCCACCGCGCGCGCGAGCGCCGCCGCGAGGAGCGCCGCCGCGCGCGCAGCGCGGCGGCCGCGACGCCTCACTCGCCGACCACGACGCGCATCTTCATCTTCGGATGGATGGCGCAGCGCACGTCCACGACGCCCGGCCGCTCGAAGGCCACCGGGCTCTCCGAGCCCGGCGGCTGGAGCTTGACGTTGAAGGGTCCCGCCTCGCTTCTCGAGAAGACGTTGTGCGTGATGTCGTCGTCGTTGCGGAACACGACCCGGTCGCCGACCCGGACGGCGAGCTCGGCCGGCGCGAACCGGGCGTCCTTCTGCGAGACGACGTGATCCTCCGCGCGCGCGGCCGCCGCGACGAGCAGCGCCAGCAGGGCGAAGAGGGCCGCCGCGCGCGTCATCGGGGCAGACTCGGGATCGCGACGGGCGCGTCGTCGCTGGTGAGCGTCCGCATGAAGGCGACGAGCTGGCGCGACTCCCGCTCGGTGAGCTCGAGCGGCACGATCTCCGCCGAGAGGCTCGGCCGCCGCGCGCGCCCGCCGAGGTCGTAGAGCGCGATCACGTCCTCGAGCGTCTTCTCGGAGCCGTCGTGCATGTACGGCGCCCGGCGGTCGACGTTCCGCAGGGTCGGGGTCTTGAAGGCGAACTGGGCCACCTCGATGTCCTTCAGCACCGCGCCCCGGCCTCGATCCTCGCCGGCGACGCCGATGTCGTGGAAGCTGTCGTCGGTGAAGCGCCAGCCGCTGTGGCAGCTGGCGCAGCGCGCCTTCTCGTTGAAGAGCACGAACCCGGCCTTCGCCTCGGCGTCGATCGCCGATTCGTCGCCCTCGATCCACGCGTCGAAGGGGGCCCGCTCCGACACGACCGTCCGTTCGAAGCTCGCGATCGCCTTGGCGATGGTCTGCTCCGTGACGCCCTCGCCGGGGTAGGCCGCCTCGAAGAGCGCCGCGTACTCCCCGATCGCGCGCAGCCTCGGCACGAGCACTTCCAGGGGCATGTTCATCTCGTCCCCGGAAGAGATGGGGCCGAGCGCCTGCTCCTCGAGCGTGTCGGCGCGCCCGTCCCAGAAGAGCGCCTCGGCCCACGCGACGTTCAGGATCGTCGGCGTCCGCCGGGCCAGCGTCTTCATGCCGTGCCCGACGCCGCGCTCGAGCCCGTCCGTCCACGAGAGGCCCGGGTTGTGGCAGGTGCCGCACGACATCACGCCGGAGCCCGAGAGACGCGGGTCGAAGAACAGCGAGCGTCCCAGCCGCACGCGCGCCTCGGTCGGCGCGTTGTCCGGGGGATGGGGTACCGACGCGGGGCGCCGGTACTTCGCCTTCAGCGCCGCGAGGTCGGACTGCGCCTCGGACGCGGGTCTCGCAGCCGCGCCGATGACGGACGCCACGAGGAGCGGCGCCAGCGCGAGGAGTGCGATTCGGACGGTGCCACGGCTCACGGCTCGCCTCCCTTCTCTTCGATTCCCTTCTCCTGGATTCCCTTCTCTTCGACCACGACGCGAAGCCTCATGTACGGGTGGATCGCGCAGCGCACCTCGGCCACGCCGGGGCGCTCGAACCGAACCGGCGTGTCCTGGCCGGGGAGCTGGGCCTTCACTTCGAACTCGAACCCCGGCGAGCGCGAGAACAGGTTGTGCGTCACGGTGTCCCGATTGCTGAAGACCACCTGCTCGCCCGCGCTCACGACGACCTGCTCCTGCGAGAACGACTTGTCCCGCTGCACGACGACCTCGTCGGCGGCCGCCTGGTCGGTTGCGAAGAGCGAGAGGCCGGCGACCAGGGCCGCCGCCGCATGCCGAAGCGTCATGCCCGCGCCTCCTCCTGCTCGGCGACCCGGAGCCCGCTCAGCGCGAGCTCCAGCGCCTGCGCCCGCTGGCCCACGAGCTCGATCACCCGCTGCACCGCCTGCGCGTCCTCGACGTTGCGGCCCGCGATCTCGCGGAACAGATGGAGGGCGTGGAGGATCTGGCGCGCGTCGCTCGACTGCGCCTGCGTCGCCTCGCGCACCTGCTCCGTGAGCTCGTGGATCTCCTGGATCGTGGTCGTGATGTGGGCCACCCCCGTGGCCTGCTCGTCCGCGGCGCGCTGCACCCGGTCGGCCAGCGCGTGCGTGCGCTGCATCGCCTGGTGCACGCGGCCCGCCGCGACGTTCTGCTCCTTCACCGCCTCGCGGATCTCCTGCATGCTCTCGCGCACCGCGCGGAAGGCCGAGCCGACCTCTTGGAGGGCGGTCGTCTGCCGCTGCGAGGCGTCCACGATGCGCCGGACGCGCCCCGCGGACTCTCCGGCGGCGGCGAGGATCCGCGTCAGCACGTCGCGCGCCTCGCGCGAGAGCTTGACGCCCGCGGCGACGCTCTCGCTCCCCTGCTGGGCCGCGGCGACGGCCTGCCGAGTGGAGTGCTGCACCGAGCTCACCAGCTTCGCGATCTCGCCGGTGAGGGCCGAGGTGCGCTCGGCGAGCAGGCGGATCCGGCTCGCCACCACCGCGAACGGCCGGCCGTGCTCGCCCGCCTGCGACGCGACGATCGAGGCGTTCAGGGAGAGCAAGTTGGTCTCGGCCGCGACCTTGTCGATCATCTCGACGACCGCGCCGATGTCGCCCGAGCGCTTCGCCAGGTCCTCGATGCTGGCCTGCAGCGCGCTGAAGCGCGCGTCGATCGCGCCGATGGCGCCCTCCGTCTCCGCGGCCGCGCGCTGGCCGCGCTGGGCGCCTTCGGCGGTCTCCTGCGAGAGCGCAAGACCGGCCGCGGCCTCCTCCTCGACCTGGCTCACCGACGCCGCGAGCTGCTCCACCGAGCTCTCCGTCCGCGCGCTGGCCTCGTCGAGCTCGCCGGCGTTCCGGGCGACCTGGCGGATCGACTGGATCGACTCGCCGAGCGCGGAGGCGGTCTCGGAGATGAGCCCGAAGAGCTGCTCCACGCTTTCGCGCACGTGGCGCGTCGACGCGTCGACCTGGCTGGCGGAGGCGGCCGTCGTGGCGGTGCACTCGGTGAGCTTCTGCGTGGCCGCTCCGACCGCGTCGATCGACGCCTCGGTGCGCTCGATGGCCGCCGAGGTATGGTCGACGGACGCGCGCTGCGTGTGCGCCTGGTCGTAGCAGCGCCGGCTGGCCTCGCGCAGCGTGCCCATGCGCTCCAGCACCTCGCGCGCGCTCGCGTTCACCTCGCCGATCAGCGCGCGCAGGCGGTCCCCCATCGCGCCGAACGCCTGGGCGAGCACGCCGATCTCGTCCTCCCGCTCGATGGCGACGCGCGCGCTGAAGTCGCCCGCCGACATCCGCGCCGCGCCCGACGCGAGCGCGGCGAGCGGCGCCGACAGCTCGCGGCGCAGGCGCGTCGTGGCGAGCAGCGCGGGCGCAAGGCACAGCACGAAGGCGGCACCGGCGATCGCAGCCGTGCCGGCGAGCTCGCGGCGCATCGGGTCGAGCGAGGCGCGCAGCATGACCGTGCCGACGTCCTCTCCGCCGGCTTGGATGGCGCGCACCAGCACGAGGCTCCCGGCCTCGGTGCGGCTGCCGACGGGCGGTGCCGTCTGGGCGAGAGCGGGCGCGCCCTCGTAGTCCCGCGCGAAGCGCGCGAACAGGCGGCCGTCGCGCGCGTAGACCGCGGCCGCTTCGACGGCCGGGTGCGAGGTCAGCGCGAGGAGGGTGGACTCGACCGGCCCGGCGTCCCCGGTGACGATCGGGAGCATCGCGTGGTACCCGATCATCTCGGCCAGGCCCTCGAGGCTGGCGCGCAGCGCGGCCCGCGAGCTGCGGATCTGGAGGACGCCGAAGCCCGCGCACGCGAGCGCGACGGCGAGCGCCGTGGTCCCGAGCACCGTCCAGGTGACGCGACGCCCGATGGTCCCCGGCGCGGCTCCGGCCAACCCCCTCCCCCCGTGCCCACGTCCCCCCTATCGACCCTCGATGCGCCGCACTTGAAGCGGCAGGGCGGGCCCCTGGGTGCGCGGCGCCGCGCGCGGAACGGGCCCTGGCGGGCGGGGGTCAGCGCGGCGGGCGCAGGGCGTCGCGTCCGAGGTACGGGCGCAGCGCCTTCGGGACGGCGACGGTCCCGTCGGCGCGCTGGTGGTTCTCGAGGATCGCCACGATCGCGCGCGAGCTCGCGACGGCGGTCCCGTTGAGCGTGTGGACGAGCTCCGTGCGCCTTCCGCCCTTGCGGCGGAAGCGAATGCGCAGGCGCCGCGCCTGGTAGTCCGTGCAGCTCGAGGTCGAGGTCACCTCGCCCCAGGCGCCTCCCGCGCCGCGGCCGGGCATCCACGCCTCGAGGTCGAACTTCCGGTACGCCGGCGCGCCGAGGTCGCCGGCCGCGATGTCGACCACGCGGTAGGGCAGCTCGAGGCCCTGGAAGATGCGCTCCTCGAGCGCGAGGAGGTGCGCGTGCATCGCCTCCGAGTCTTCGGGCCGCGTGAAGGCGAACATCTCGACCTTCGTGAACTGGTGCACGCGGTAGAGCCCGCGGCTCTCCCGCCCGTGCGCGCCCGCCTCCGTGCGGAAACAATGCGAGATGCCCGCGTACTTGCGGGGCAGCGACTCCTCGTCGAGCACCTCGTCCGCGTGGAGGCCCCCGAGCGTGATCTCCGCCGTGCCGACGAGGCAGAGGTCCGCGTTCGCGAGCGAGTAGACCTGCGTCTCGGGGCCGCGCGGCGAGAAGCCCAGGCCCTCGACGATCTCCGGGCGCGCGACGTCGGGCGTGACGAACGGGGTGAAGCCGTCCTCCAGCAGGACGTCGAGCGCGTAGCGCTGGAGCGCGAGCTCGAGGAGGACGAGGTCGTTCTTCAGGAAGTACCACTTCTGGCCGGCGACGCGGGCGCCCGCTTCGAAGTCGAGGCCCTGGAGCGCCTCGCCGAGCGCGACGTGGTCGCGCGGCGCGAAGTCGAAGCGCGGGATCTCGCCGACGCGGCGCAGCTCGCGCGCGTCGTCCTCGCCTCCTCGGGGGACGTCGGGGTGCACGAGGTTCGGGATCCCCGCGAGCGCCGCGTCGAGGGCGCGCCGGGCGGCGTCGGCTTCGGCCTCGAGCCGGGCGACCTCCTCCTTCAGGCGGCGCCCCTCGGCGGTGTGCGCCTCGCGCTCGCCGGGCGCGAGCTTGCGCCTCCCCGCCTCCTGGTGCTCGTTGCGGCGCCGGCCCGCCTCGTTGAGCCGGGTCTGGAGCGCGGCCAGCCGCTCGTGCAGCGCGATGGCGCCCTCGACGTCCGCGGCGACGCCGCGGCGGCGGCAGCTCTCGACGACCTCGGCGCGGCGCTCTTGCAGCGTGCGGGGGTCCAGCATGGCCGGATGGTACCGGCTCCGGGCCCCGCGCGGTGCTTCGCTACCCTGCGCGGTCCGTGCCTACGCGCGCCGTGCTCTTCGACTTCGGCGGGACGCTGTTCAGCTATCGCAGCGTCCAGGGCGCCGTCTTCCGCCCGCTCGTCCGCGAGGCGCTCGCGCGGCTGGGTGCGAGCCCGGCCGACGCCGCCGTCGGCCGCGCATGGCGCCGCGCCAGCGCGGCCGCCTTCCGCGCGTACCACGAGAAGCCGTACTACCTCCACAAGGAGCTCTTCCAGGACACGTTCCGGCGCTTCGCCGGCGAGCTCGGCGCGCGGGCCAGCGAGGCGGACCTCGCCTGGTTCCACGACGCCCAGCGCGACCTGGTGGTCGGCCACTTCGAGCTGCGGCCGGGCTGCCTCGAGACGCTCGCGGCCCTCCGGCGCGCCGGCCTCCACACGGCCATCGTCTCGAACATCGACGAGGACTATCTCGTGCCGATGGTCGAGCGGGCCGGGCTCGCCGCCTACCTCGACGCGTGGACGAGCTCCGAGGCGGCGGGCTCCTGCAAGCCGCATCCCGCGATCTTCGAGCACGCGCTCGCGCGCGCCGGCGTCGCGGCGCTGGAGGCGGTCTTCGTCGGCGACTCGCCCGAGCACGACGTCGCCGGCGCGCGGCGCGTCGGGATGCGCGCGATCCTCGTGCGCGACGGCGAGATCGAGAACCCGGGCGCCGGGGCCGGCGAGGCGGGCACCCCGGACCACGTGATCGAGGACCTGCGCGAGATCCCCGGCTTTCTCGGGCTCGGCTAGCCGCGCCGCGCGTCGGACGTGGGGCGGTAGCCGGAGCGGCACCGCGCCGAGCCGCCGCCCCCCGCCCTTCGGCGCTTCTCGTACGCGCCGAGGTGGCAGCCGGCCCCCGGCCCGGCGCCGTCTCCGAGCCGCGATCTGGTACGCTCGGGCGGCGTGCATCCCGTCGAGCCCGCGAAGCCGGCCGCGGCGTACCGCGACTACGAGCGCGCCCGGCCGGGCGTGCGCGCGTTCTACCGCGAGAACCACGCGCGCCAGACCGTCGAGTTCGTGCGGGGCCGCCACGAGGCGTACTTCCCGCTGCGCCGGCGGCGGATGGGGGTCTTCGAGGCGTTCGACGCGCTCGCGGAGCTGGTCGACGACTCGGACCCGGACCTCCAGCTCTCGCAGCTCGACCACGCGCTCCAGACCGCCGAGGCGCTGCGCGCGGCCGGCGCCCCGCGCTGGCTGGTGCTGACCGGCTTCGTGCACGACCTCGGGAAGGTGCTCTGCCTCTTCGGCGAGCCGCAGTGGGCCGTGGTCGGCGACACCTTCCCGGTCGGGTGCGCGTTCGACGGCCGCATCGTGCACGCCGACCTCTTCGCGGCGAACCCGGACGCGCGGCATCCGGTGTACGGGACCGACGACGGGATCTACGCGCCCGGCTGCGGGCTCGACGCGCTGCTCCTCTCCTTCGGCCACGACGAGTACCTCTACCGCGTGCTGCGCCCGTACCTCTCGGAGCCCGCGCTCGCGATCGTCCGCTATCACTCGTTCTACGCGTGGCACGACCGGCGCGCGTACGCGCGCTTCGAGGACGCGAGCGATGCCGCGAAGCTCGAGGCCGTGCGCCGCTTCCATTCGTTCGACCTGTACTCGAAGAGCGAGCGCAGGCCGGACTGGCCGGCGCTCCGGCCGTACTACGAGGCGCTCGTGGCCGAGCACCTGCCCGAGACCTTGCAGTGGTAGGGCGGCGCCCGCGGGCGCGTCGGGCGCCCGCGCGGAGAGGGGGATGAGCGCCGCGGACAACAAGCGCGTGGTCGAGCGGCTCTGGGCCGCGCTCTACCGGAAGGACTGGGACGGCGTCGCCGCGTGCCTCGCCGAGGACGCCTTCTACGAGGACGTCCCCGCCCCGGACGCGGGCGCGCGCGGCCCCGCGAACGTGGTGCGGCGCCTTCGCATCGGGCTCGACCACGTCGAGCGCTTCGAGCACGAGCACCACCGCATGGTCGCGGAGGGCGACGCGGTGATCTTCGAGCACACCGAGACGTGGCACTTCGCGACCGGCGAGTCGATGCGCAACCCCTTCGTCACCGTCCACGAGGTGGTGGACGGCAAGATCCGCCTCTGGCGCGACTACTGGGACATGAACACGCTCATGTCCCAGGTGCCCCGCTGGTGGATCGAGGCCATCGCCGCGCACCACGCCGCCGAGTTCACTTAGGGGACGCTCCACAAACCTCACGAAGGGGACAGCCCGCGTGCGCTCGGCGGGCCAGGGGTGTCCCTCTCGTGGGGTTTGTGGAACGTCCCCTAAGTGAACTCCGGGATCACGTGCTTGCCGATGAGCTCGATGGTCTGGCACACCTTTTCGTGGGGGATCTTGTAGGGGTTCACGAGGCAGAGCAGCAGGTCGACGCCCGCCGCCTGGTACGCGCGGGCGGTCTCGAGCACCTCGTCGGGGTCGCCCACGAGGACCGCCTTCGAGTCGCGCAGGTACTCGAAGTTCAGCGCCTGGTGGACGCCGCTCTGGACCACGTCCTTCGCCTGCTCGAGGTAGCCGTAGGTGCCGAGGCCCTGCTTCATCTCCTCCAGCCAGGTCGCGACCGACGTGATGAGCTCGACCGAGCGCTTCACGTACCAGACGAACGACTCGCGCGCGAGCTCGTACGACTCCGCCTTCGTCGGCGCGCAGTTCACCATCGTGAACGCACACGCCTGCGTGTTGATCGTCTTCCCGATCGGCTTCGCGCAGCGGCGCAGGCCCGCGCGGTAGAGGTCGATCCGGCGCTTCACGTCCTCGGGCGGCGACGCGACGCTGAACGAGCAGAGCCCGAGGCCGAGCTCGCCCATCATGACGTGCCCGTCGTCGCTCCCGGTCGCGCCGAAGACGGGCGGATGGGGGCTCTGGATCGGCTTCGGGAGAACGCGCCGCCGCGGCATCGACCAGTGCTTCCCCTCGAAGGCGTACTCCTCGTTCGTCCAGCAGCCGACGATGTGCCCGAGCGCCTCGAGCCACATCGAGCGTGTCTCGTCGGGATGGATTCCGAAGCCCTCGAGCTCGAGCCGCGTCGAGGAGCGGCCCGTGCCGAAGTCCACGCGGCCGTCGGAGAGGAGGTCGAGCACCGCGGCGGACTCCGCCGAACGGACCGGGTGGTTGTACGGCTTCGGCGCGAGCCGGACGCCGTACCCGATGCGGATCCGCTTCGTGCGCGCGGCCACCGCGCCGTAGAGGACCTCGGGGTTGGAGCAGTGGCTGAACTCCTCGAGGAAGTGGTGCTCGACCGTCCAGAACGCGTGGAAGCCCATGCGGTCCCCGAGCACCGCCTGCTCCAGCGTGTTCTTGAACGCGGTGCGCTCGCTCTCCCGGTCCCACGGGCGCGCGACGGGAATCTCGTAGAACAGCGCGAACTTCACGGGCTCCTCCTCGGCGTGCCGGGACGCTGGCGCGGGCGGCGGGACCGTGCAACCCGCCTTCCGACGGGGGCCGCGGCCCCGCGGCCGCCGCGCCGCGCCGCGTCCGCCGCGGCGCGAGGGCGCCCGGGGCCGCGTCAGCGCGCGCTCGGCTGCGCGCGCCCGCGCGCGCCCGACGGCGGCCGGGCGTACGTGCGCTCGAGGTAGGCGACGATCTCCGCCGACTCGAACATCTCGATGCCCTCGTTCGGATCGGCGAGGTAAGGGACCATCATCTTGCCAGAACGCTCCTCGAACGCGCCGCGGCGCGGGCTTCCCTTCGCGACGTTGTGCAGCCGGTACGGCAGCTCGAGGGCGCAGAGCGCCTCGCGCGCGATGCGGCAGAAGGGCGACGCCTCGAAGCTCCAGAGCTCGAGCGGCTGCGCCGGGGCGCGCGACGGGCGGGCCAAGCTGCCGAAGCCCGGCCGCACGGCGCTCGCGAGCGCGGAGCTCGCCGTGGTGAGCGGCCCGGCGGCGAGGACGAGCGGCACGCGGCCGTCGCCGTACTGGTCGAAGAGGTAGCGGACGATTCCGTCGGACTCGTACATCGCCTGCCCGGTGTTCGGGTCGTGGAGGTACGGGAACTGCGCCTTCCCGCCGCGGCGCACGACCTCCGGCCGGAAGCGCGTTCCGCCCTTCGGGCACGGGAAGACGTCGGCGTCGAGATCGAGCATCGAGAGCGCCTCGCGGACCTTGCGGCAGTAGGGACAGCCCTCGAACTCGAACAGCTGGACGGGCTGCGCCGGGCGCCTTCCCAGGGTCGCGACCGCGAGCCCGGCGCCGAGCCGGGCGAGGGTCGCGGCGAGCGAGGTCCCGACGTCGAGCGCGCGCTGCATGCGAACCTCCCTCGTCGAGGCAGCGTAGCGCTCGCGCCCCGTGGCGTTCGCCTCGGCGCGCGCTGCAGGGTTCACGCAGATCGCCGGCCTTTCCGTGCGCCGCGCCCGCGCCTGGGTCCCGGCGCGGGCTCGGCCTGCGCGCGGCGTCCCGCGCGTCGGGTCGCGCCCCTGGCCTCCCACCCGACGCGGTCCACGGCACGCGCTTCAGCGCACGGAGTACGCGGCCGCGCCGCCCGCGCCAGCCACGAACGCGGCGTCCCCCTGGATCGCGGCCGCGAAGGCGCCGCGCGCCGCGTCCCACACCCGCTGGCCACGCGTCGCGTCGAATGCGAAGACGCCGTCCGGGTGCGCGAAGACCACGCGCCCTCCCCGGGCGGCCAGGCCGCGCGCGGCGGCCGCCGGCTCGAGATCGAGATCCTCGTCCCACTTCACGGCGCCCGTGCGTCCCTGGCGCGCGCGGAGCAGGTAGCCCTCCACGAGCCGGGTCAGGCTCACCACGCGGTTTCCGATCGCGGCGAGGGCGAGGACCTGCTGGGATCCCTCCTGCGGGTCCGCGCGCGTCCAGAGCGGCGTCCCGCGCTTCAGGTCGTACGCGAGCAGGACGTCGTCGGCGTCGCTCTCGCCATCGACCTGGACCCCGCCGAGGACGAGGCGACGCCCCGCGACGAGGAGCGCGGACCCGAACGCGCGCTCGCCCTCGGGCGCGTACACGTCGTCCCAGACGAGCGCTCCCGTCGCCGCGGCGCGCGCGCTGACGAGGACGCCGCCGGCCTCGCCGCCGCGGCTCACGGCGACGGCCACCACGCCACGGGCGGCGTCCACGCCGCCGAGGAGCGCCGAGGGGAAGTCGGCGCCGAGCTCCTTCTCCCAGAGGAGCGCGCCCGTGGCGAGCTCGAACGCCTGGAGGAGGACGTCCTTCGGCGCGTAGCGCGTCGTTGCGGCGAAGGCGATCCCGTCGGCGGCGGCCACCTCGGTCGAGTCGCCCTTGGCGATCGCCTTGTTCCAGAGCAGCGTGCCGCTGCGCTGATCGTACGCGCGCACCACGCCCTCGGTCGCCGCGCCGTCGAGCTCGCGGCGGCCCCCCGTGACGACGACGCCGCCCTCGAGCGCGAGCGGCTCGAAGACCGAGTCCCAATCGGCGCCCCCCGCGTTCCCGGTGGCGGTGTCGCCCTCCCGGAGCCACAGGACCCGCCCGGTCGCCGCGTCGAGTGCCGCGACGATGGCGCGGTACACGAAGTCTTCGTCGGAGACGCGCTCGCGTCCCGCCACGAAGGCGAGCGACCCCTTCGCGGCGGCCGCGACCAGCTCGACGTCGCGGCTCTCGAGCGGGACGTCCCACCGCGGCGCCCGCTGCGCGGACGCCTCGCCTGCCCAGAGCATGCCGAGCACGAGCAGCGCGCGGCCGCCCGCACGGATCGCCTCGGCGAAGAAGCGCGCGAGCTCGGCGAGCGAGTCGAACGTCGCCGCGCGGCTCGAGACGACGTGCTCCACGCGCCCCCGCACGACGGCCTGCTCGGGCGCCGCGTCGGCGCGGAGCTGCACGACGAAGGAGCGCTCCGAGGGATAGCGGAGCACGTCGGAGAGCGGGACGGCGCCGCCCTCGCGGGGGACATCGAAGCGGGACGACATTTCGGATCCTCCTCAACGGGAGCCGCGAGTCTCCGGCGGGAACGGTGAGGCGGGGAGCCCCGCGCGGTGAGGGATGGGTTAGGATTCGGCCCGCGCTCGCGCTGCGAGGAGTCCTTGCGGAATGGCGGCCGGGTCGAAGGAGATCCGCTTCGGCGCCTTCCGGCTCGACCTCGAGGACGGCGCGCTCCGCGCCGGCGACGAGCCGGTTCCGCTCCAGCCGCGTCCGCTCGCGGTGCTGCGCTACCTCGCGCAGCGCGCCGGCCGCGTGGTGAGCGCCGAGGAGCTCCTACGCGAGGTGTGGAGCGGGACCGCCGTCACGCGCGGCGTGCTGAAGGTGGCGGTGCGCGCGGTCCGGGAGGCGCTCGGCGACGACGTCGGCGCGCCGCGCTACGTCGAGACCGTCGGGCGCCGCGGCTATCGCTTCCTCGCCGCCGCCGACGGCGACGATGCGGGCGCGCCGCCGCGCTGGTCGCGCGAGCGGCCGGTGGTGGGCCGCACCGCCGACCTCGAGCGCCTGCGCGGCCTCTTCCACGAGGCGCTCGGCGGGACGCGACGGATCGTGCTCGTCGCCGGCGAGGCGGGGATGGGGAAGACGACGCTGCTCGACCACTTCCTCGCGGCGGTGGAGACCCAGGCCGACGTCGCGGTCGCGCGCGGCCAGTGCCTCGAGCGCCATGGCCGCGACGAGCCGTACCTCCCGGTGCTCGAGGCGCTCGGGCGGCTCGCCCGCGAGGGACGCGCGCCCTGGCTCGTCGGGGCGCTGCGGCGGTACGCCCCCGGCTGGGTCGCGCAGCTCCCGGACCTCGCGCGCGAGGACGCGCGGGCCGGCGACGGCCGCTCGACGCCGGAACGCATGCTGCGCGAGCTCGCGGACGCCCTCGCGGTCGCGACGGCCGAGCGGGCGCTCGTCCTCGCGCTCGAGGACCTGCACTGGAGCGACCACGCGACGCTGGACCTCTTGTCCTGCCTCGCGCAGCGGCGGGAGCCGGCGCAGCTCGTCGTCGTCGGCAGCTACCGGCCGTCCGACGTGATCGTCCACGGGCACCCCCTTCACGGCGTGAAGCGGCAGCTCGTCGCGAGGAGCCAGTGCGAGGAGCTCGCGCTGGAGCCGCTCTCCGGCGCCGACGTCGCGGAGTACCTGCGCCTGCGCCTGGGCGAGGCGCCCGACCTGGCGTCCCTCGCCGCCGCCCTTCACGCGCGCACGGCGGGGACGCCGCTCTTCGTCGCGAGCGTCGTCGACGACCTCGTCGAGGACGGGGTGGTTCTCCCCGCGGAAGGCGGCGGCTGGCGGCTCGCGGTGAGCGCGGTGGACGCGACCGACGCGATCCCCGCCGGCGTGCAGCAGCTGATCGAGCAGCAGGCGGACCGCCTCCCCGCCGAGGAGCGCCGCCTGCTCGAGGCCGCAAGCGTGGCCGGCCTCTCGTTCGACGTCGCCACGCTCGCGGCCGCGCTCGAGCTCGACGCCGGCGCCGTCGAGTCGGCGTGCGAGTCGCTCGCCGCGCGCGGCCCGTTCATCGAGCCCGCGGGCCTTTCCGAGGGGCCCGACGGGACGCTCTCCGGGCGCTACCGCTTCCGCCATCCCCTGCGCGGGGACGTGCTCTACCGCCGCGTTCCCGACGTGCGCCGGGCGCGGCTGCACCGCGCGATCGCGGCGCGGGCGGAGGCCGCGTGGGGGGCGCGCGCGCCCGAGATCGCGGCCGAGCTGGCGACGCACTTCGAGCGCGGGCACGAGTGGAGCGGCGCGGCGCGCTACCACGAGGCCGCCGGCCACGCGGCGCTGCGTCACCACGCGCCGCGCGAGGCCGCCGCGCACTTCGAGCGCGCGCTCGGGCTGATCGGGCGGCTGCCGAGCTCGCGCGCGCGGGACGAGGCCGAGCTTGCGCTCCGCGTCGCGCTCGCGGCGCCGCTCATGGCGCTGCGCGGCTACGCGGCGCCCGAGGTGGGCGCGAGCTACGAGCGCGCCCGCGCGCTCTGCGAGGCGCTCGACGCGAAGCGCGAGCTCCTCCCGGTCCTGCGCGGCCTCGCCTCGCACCACCAGGTGCGCGGCCACCTCGGGGTGGCGCGCGCGCTCGGCGAGGCGCTCCTCGCGCGGGCCGGCGAGGCGGGCGACGTCGTGGCGCAGGTCCAGGCGCACTACGGGCACGGCGTGACGCTCTTCCACGCGGGCGAGCCGGCGCCGGCGCGCGTGCACTTCGAACGCGCGCTCGCGTGCTACGCGCCGGCGCAGCACGCCGACCACGCGCGCGTCTACGGCGGCTACGACCCGGGCGTCGCGTGCCGCGTCTGGCTCGGTTGGGCGCTCCATGCTCTCGGGCTCCCGGCCGAGGCGCGCGCCGCGGCCGAGGGTGCGCTCGAGCTCGCCGAGGAGCTCGGGCATCCGCTCTCGCTCGGCTTCGCGCGCTACGGCGTCGCGCTCGCGCACCAGGCGTCGGGGGAGTGGGACGAGGCGCTCCACCTCGCGAACCACGCGATCGTCCTTTGCGAGGAGTACGGCTTCTCGCAGGAGCTGGGGCTCGCGACCGCGCTGCGCGGCTGGAGCCTCGCGCTCCAGGGGCGGCTCGACGAGGGACGCGCGGATCTCGAGCTCGGGCTGCGCCGCTACGCCGCGACGGGCGCGCTCCCGCCGCCGGGCCTGCGCATGCAGCTCGCGTCGGTGGAGCTGATGGGCGGGCGGCACGAGGAGGCCGCGGCGCTCGCGCGCGCCGCGCTCGACGAGGCGAAGGACGCGGGGCCCTGGCTCGGGGCCGCCGAGCTGCGCTGCGCAGCCGCCCGCATCCTGCTCGCCGTCGCCGCCAAGGAGCGCGGCAAGGCGCGCGCGGCGCGCGTGCGGGAGGCGGAGACGCTGCTCGCCTCGGCGCTCGAGACGGCGCGCGTGCAGGAGGCGCGCTCCGGGGAGCTGCTGGCGGCCGCGGGCCTCGCGCAGCTCTGGCGCGACCAGGGCCGGCGCGAGGACGCGCGCGCCCTCCTCGCCCCGCTCGTCGCGCGCTTTCCGGAGGGCGCGCGGATGCGCGGCCTGCGCCGCGCCGCAAAGCTGCTCGCGGAGCTCGAGCGCGCGGGGTAGGGATCGCGCGCGCGCGGGGCCCGCGCGTTGGCGTCGCGCATGCCTCGGCGCGAGGCGCGCCCTCTCACTCGCCCACGTGCTGGACGAAGAGATCGTAGGTCGCGGACGTCGCGCCGCGCACGACCACGTAGGCCGTCGTCTCGCCGGGCGGGACCCGCACGTCGCAGCGCTCCGCGCGCGACCGCGTCGCCGCGCGGCAGTCGTACGCGCGCGTCGTCGGCGGCGCTCCGAAGCCGACGTACAGCTCCGCGTTCCCGTCGCGGCGCGCGATCGAGGCCTCGAACCGCCGCGCGCGGCGCACGTCGTAGGCGAGCGGCGGCGTCTCGACGCCCCGCGCGACGGCGCGCTTCGGGTAGGCGTACGCGATCCCCGCCCAGCACGACCGCCGCGCCGCCCAGCACCACGGGCTCACGTGGTCGAGCGGGATCGAGCCGAAGCGCGGGCGGTACGCGTCGAGGGACGCGGCGGGCGCCCCGGGGTCCGGTCCGTACGGGAGGACGTAGCTGAACGGAAGGGTCGAGGGCCCGTGGGCGTCGGAGTCCGCGAGCTGCGGGTGCGCGCGCGTGTGGTAGTTCAGGCCGCAGTGGCGGTCGCTCGCCACGCCACCGCGCGGGAGGCGCCGGCAGAGCCCCGCGTCCTCGAGCGCCGAGATCAGGGAGGCGAGCGCGCCGTCGACGGAGACGAGGTCGAGACGCGGCGTCGCGGCCGTCACGTCGGGAAAGCGGTCCGGCGCGGTGCTCACGCGCACGTAGACGAAGTGGTCGAAGAGCGGCCGGTCGTGGATCAGGACGTAGCGCGCCATGCCGCGGCGCGAGATCTTCGCGACGCGGGCGCCGCTCGCTCCGCTCGCCACGGGCGCGAGCTCGGACGGAGCGGGCGGCGTCGCGCGCGCCACCCAGCCGTCGCCGATGCGGTAGGCCCAGCGGCTCGGTTGCAGCGCGTCCTCCGGCGCCGCGCGGGCCACCAGGAGCTGCGGCAGGCCGTCGGGGCCCGGCCGGCTGCCGTAGACGTAGAGCGCGTCCCCGTCCTGGAGGAACCCGTGCCACGGCACCTCGCCGGCGACGCGGATCGACGTGCCGCGCCAGGACGCCGGGTCGTCGCGCGGGTTCTCGATGCGGGCGATCACCCGCGACGAGACCGCGACGCCGGCGTCGCAGCGCGCGCCCGGGCGCGCGGGCGCGGTGAGCCCGCAGATCGCGCTGCACGACGGATCGTCGGGCCCGGGGGTGCAGAAGCGGACCTCGGCGAAGCTCAGCAGCAGCCTGTCGTTCGCCGCTGCCTCGTCGTCGCAGTCCAGGCAGGCCGCGTCTCCCGGCCAGAGCAGCCGCGGCTCGTCCGCCGGGACGGCGAGCCCCAGCAGCTTGTGGTCGAAGAACTGCCCGAAGCCGCGCGCGGAGCCTTCCGCGAGCCGCGTCACGTCCGCCGGCGGACACGCGGGCGCGTCGCCCGGCACGGGGGTGCAGGCGGGACCGACCGCGCGCGCCCAGAAGCGGATACGGGCGGGCTCGCCCTCCGCGGCGTGATCGTGGATCGCGATCGTGTTGCCGAAGACCGTGTCCGCGAGCGCCTGCTCGCCGGGCAGGGAGACGCGCCGCCTCGCGCCCGCGTCGTACCCGGTCACCAGGGAGTCGCCGAAGATCCAGAGCGTGCGCGCGCGCGCGCCGGGAAGCGGCACCGACACGGCGCCGTCGCCCCCGGTCCAGCCGCGCGAGCCCTCCACGGACGAGCGCGTGAACAGCGCGTCCCAGGGCTCGCCGTCGGCGGCGAGCGCGGCCGGGCTCGGCACCCGCTCGAAGGGCGCCGCGAGGTCGGGCGCGCCGCCCGCGCAGCCGAGCGCGGCGGCCGCCGCCGCGGGGCCGAGCCGCCGGACCCAGCGTCGGCTCTGCATCGCGCGGCCGCCGCGCGGCCGCCATGGCGCGGCGACGCGAAGGCCGCGTGTCGAGACCGGCGCCGGAGGACGGGGCTCCACGCGACGCCCGTCCGGCCGCGAGGGGTTCACGGCGGCGCAGCGTAGCACCGCCGCGCTCCCGACCGCGCTCGAGACGCGGGCGGCGCTGCGCGAAGCGGCCCTCGCGCGGGCGCGCGTGGCGGCGGCTCACCAGCGCACCGACCGCCCTCGCACGTCGACGTGCACGAACGGGCCGCGGTGCGGCGCGGTCGCGTAGACGGAGAGCCCGCCCGCGAACGGCGCGTACCACGGCTCCGCCGCCATGGCCTCGAGCCACGCGAAGAGGAGGCGGGCGTCCGCGTCGTCGGCGCGTCCGTCGCCGTCGAGGTCGTCCATCCGGCCGTCGCCGTTTCCGTCCACGTAGACGTCCGCGGCGTCGCCGAAGAGGTGGCGGCTCGTCGTCGTCGTGTTCCCGATCCGGGCGTGGTAGTAGGGCGTCCGGTAGCCGCTCATCACGGCGAGGTCGCCCGCGCCCCGCGCCGCGAGCCTCGCCGCGATCGCCTCGAGCGCGAGGAGGAGGCGCGTGCGGAGCGCCAGGTACTTCGGGAAGCCGCCCTCCTGCTTGGCGAGGAACTGGCCGAGGCGAAAGCGCGGGGAGACGGCCAGGTCCAGCATGCGCTCCTCCACGCGGACGAGGCCGGGCGGCCGCGCGCCGGGCGGGTAGGCGCCCACGCGAAAGCCGTCGATCTCTTCCTCGCCGGCGTAGGGACGCAGCACGAAGAGGCGAAGACACGCCTCCGTGCGGGAGGCCGCCTCGCGCACGAGGATGCGGTGCGTGCCCGGCTCGCCGGGCGCGCGCCAGCGCCAGCGCGCGGGCCCGGCCGGCGCGAGGGTGCCGCCGTCGGCCGCGGCGTCGAAGCGCGCGGGCTGCGCGGCGGCCACGGCCTCGAGCTCGATCTCCGCGTCCGGCATCACGGAGGTCGCCACGACGGCGAGCGCGCTCGTTTCGCCGGCGAACCGGAGCGCGAAGCCGGGCGCGAGCGCGGCGGGCGCTCCTTCGCACGCGGCGTCGCCTTCCGCCGCGCCGGGCGCTGCCACGAGCGCGCACGCCAGCGCGGCGGCGAGCGCGCATGCGTGCGCGGCCCGCGCCGCGCGCGGGCGGCGCCCCTCGCGCGCCCGCGAGCTAGAGCGGCGCCGTGTCGGGGTCGACGGCATCGCCGTAGACGTCGCGCCGGTGCTGGAGCGTCCCGTCCGGCGCGACCCACGCGGTCCAGTACACGAGGTGGACGGGCACCGGCTTCGCGAGCGGCACCTCCTGCGTCTCGCCCGTCGCGATGCGGCGCTCGAGCTCGTCGCGGCTCCAGCCCGGCGTCTCGCGCAGGAGCTCCACGGCCAGCTCACGGGCGTCCTCCAGCCGGATGCAGCCGTGCGAGACGCCGCGCTCGGGCCGCTCGAAGACGTCGCGGTCCGGCGTGTCGTGCAGGTAGATGTCCTCGCGGTTCGGGAACACGAACTTGATCGCGCCGAGGAGGTTCTCCGGCCCCGGCCGCTGGCGCACGACGTAGGGGAAGCGCTTCGGGTCGACGTCGTCCCAGTCGATCCGCGCGGGGTCGACGGGCCGCGACGTCCGGTCCCCGCGCGCCGCCACGACGAAGCCCTTCGCCTCGAGGTGCCGGGGATCGGCGCGCACTTTCTGCGCGAGGTCGGAGGCGACGATCGTCGCGGGAAGCGTCCAGACCGGGTTGAGGACGAGGGCCCGGATCTCCTCGTCGATGGGCGGCGTCTCCCAGCCCTCGTCGCCGACGGCGACGCGCATGCGCAGCGTCGCGGCGCCGTGCTCGACCACGAGCAGCCGGTAGTCGGGCACGTTCACGAGCACGAAGCGGGGCCCGGCGCGCGCCTCGAAGGCGCGTCGCGCGGCGAGGTTCGACTCGAGCTCGCGGAGCCGGCGCGCGCGGGTCACGTCGAGCGCGGCGAGCGTCTCGCCCCCGACGACGCCGTCGGTCTCGAGCGCGTGCCGCGCCTGGAAGCGCCGCAGCGCGGCGTCGGTCGCGGCGTCGAAGCGCCCCGACGGCCCTCCCGCGTAGTCGCCGCCCGCGCGGAGCCGGCGCTGGAGTCGCTCGACGCGCGCGCCCGCGTCGCCCTCGCGCAGCGCCGGCCCGGGCCCGACCCGCACCCACCCCGCCTCCACTTCGGGCGAGCGCAGGCGCTCGAGCGCGCGCTCGAGCGCGTCGGCCGAGCCGTAGTCGGCCGCTGCGCACGCCGGGCTCGGCGGCCACGCGCACGCCGCGAGCGCGAGCAGGAAGGAGAGCCGTACCGCGCGCGGCCACGCCACGTCGAGCGCCGTTGCAGGGCGCGTTCCAGCACGATCCGCCGCCGCGCCGGGGGCCAGGAGGCCCCGCGGGCCGGCACTTTGGAGAATGCACGCGGTCGCCCGCGAAGGGGCCCGCACGGCCGAGGCCGGGGCGCGCCGTGTCGGTCGGGCTCGCGGGTCGCCGCGTCGGGTCTGGAGCTGCGCCGGCCGTCCCTGCCGGTGGCGTCGCAGAGCGGCCGGGGGTCCCGGCCGGGCCGCCGAGCGCCGCCCCGGAGCGGCGCGCCGGCGGCGCCGCCGCCTCAGCGCCCCGCGCGGCCTTCCGCCGCCGCGGCGCGCGGCGCGCAGCGATCGCGGGTGCGCGCGCACGCGGCCCGGACCGCCTCGTACACCGCGCGCCGCCGCGCCTCGAGCTCGGGCCGGCCGGGCGCCTCGAGGCACGGGCCGGCCTCGCGGACGCGGCGCTTCGCGCGCACGAGGCGCTGGCTCATGCCCGCAGGCGAGACGACGAACGCCGACGCGATTGCCGCGGCGTCGAGCCCGAACACCGTCTGGAGCAGGAGCGGCGCCCGCAGCGAGGGCGGGATCGCGGGGTGCGCGCACACGAACGTGAGCGCCGCGTCCTCGTCCACGCGCGCCGTCGCGGCCTCGGCCTCCTCGGCCACGAGGCGCAGGTGTCCCGCGGCGCGTTCCGCGTGGCGGCGCCGGCGGGCGGCGTCGATGCAGCCGCGGCGCGCGACGGTGAAGAGCCAGGCCTCCGGGCTGCGCGGCACGCCCTGGGCCGGCCAGTCGACGAGCGCCGCCGCGAAGGCGGCGGCCAGGGCGTCCTCGGCGCCCGGCACGTCGTCGGTGCGCGCGGCGAGCCGGGCGAGGAGGCGCCGGTAGCTGCGCCGCGCCACCGCCTCCGCGGCCTCGCGCGCCGCGCGGTCGGCGGGCGCCGGCCGCCCGTCGGGCCGCGCCGGTGCCCGCGCCGGCCCGCCTCGGCCCGAGGCCCCACGGCGTCCCGCGGACGCCCGCTCTCCGTTCGCCACCTGGGTCCTCCTCCTCGCGCCGGGCCGCCGGCTCGGCGCATCCGGCGGGGCCGGGCGCGGCGGCCTCCGGGCCTCGCGCGAACGCCCAGGATCGCGCCCCGGCGACGTAGAACAATGGGCCAATCGGAATATCATTGTTCCGGCATGGAAACGGAACGGGACCGGCGCCGGAACGCGGCCGCGATGCTCGTCTTCGCCGAGGTCGTGGCGACGGGGAGCTTCACCGGAGCCGCGCGCCGGCTGGGGCTGTCGAAGGCGTCGGTCAGCCGGGAGATCGCGGGGCTCGAGCGGCGTCTCGGCGCGCAGCTCCTGCGGCGCACGACGCGGAGCATGAGCCTCACGGAGGTCGGCGAGACCTTCCATGCGGGCTGCCAGCGGGTCGCCGAGGAGGCGGAGCAGGCCGAGCGCTCCGTGGGCGAGCTCCAGGCCGAGCCGCGCGGCGAGATCCGGCTCGCGGCCTCCGTCTCGTTCGGCCAGCTGCAGGTCGCGCCGCGGCTCCCCGCGTTCCTCGCGCGCCACCCGAAGCTGCGCGTGCGGATGGACCTGACGGACCGCGTCGTCGACCTCGTGGGCGAGAAGTTCGACCTCGCGATCCGCATCACGGGACGCCTCGGGGACGCCTCGCTCGTCCAGCGCCGGCTCTGTCCCATCCGCTTCGTCGTCTGCGCCGCGCCCGGCTACCTCGCGCGGCACGGCGCCCCGCGCGAGCCGGCCGATCTCGAGCGCCACAACTGCCTCGGCGTCGGCGCCTCGCCTTGGCATCTCCTCCTCTCGCGCGAGCGCGCGGCGCGTTTGCGCGGCGACCTCTGGGTGGACAACGGCGACGCGCTCCGGCGCGTGGCGGTCCTCGGGCACGGCATCGTGTTCCTGCCGACCTACCTCGTGGGCGAGGACCTCGCGGGCGGGTCGTTGGTCCGGGTGCTCCCGGAGCTCGTGCTCGAGGCGTCCGCGTTCGCCGTCTACCCGCAGAGCCGCCACGCCTCGCCGAAGCTGCGCGCGCTGATCGACTACCTGGCCGAGGCGCTGGGGCCGACGCCCGCGTGGGATCGGTTCGAGGCGCGCGCGCGCCGCGGTGCGCGCGGCGTGCGCACCCACGCCGCGGGCGTCCTCCCCGAACGCTGACCGCGCCGGCTCTCGGCCGCCTTCCCTGCGCTTCGCGGCCCGTCGTCAGAACGTGTAGCGGATGCGCAGGTACAGCTCGTCGCGCTCGCGGACGGCCGCGAGCCCGGGCTCGATGAAGCTCGAGTAGGCGTTGCGCCCGAAGCGCTGGCCGCCCGGCGCGAGGCCGTTGAGCGGCATCACGCGCTCCTCCTCGCGGCCCGCGAAGGCGGCGATGCCGAACGTCGCCTGGAAGTTCTCGGTGAAGCGGTACGTGATCTGGGGCAGCACGGCGAAGGAGTCGTTGCGCAGGAAGTAGACCACCGTGAGCGAGGGGAGCAGGCGGTCCTGGAAATAGCCCGTCGCGATCGAGAGCACGCCGAACACGTCCCACTGGTAACCGGCCGCGAAGCTCTCCCGGAACTCGTCGGTGTACTGGAAGAACCACTGGGTGTTGATGAAGAAGGTCCGGTTCGCGTTCAGGAAGTTCACGAACGTCGGACGGTCCGCGGAGATCGTGAGCCGGTAGAAGTCGACGCCTTCGGCGAGGCCGTCCTCGGCGTCGTTGTCGCCGACGTGCAGGCCCTCGACCCAGGTGAACTCGATGCCCCAGTTGGACTTCGTGACGTCCTCGGCGAAATCCATCGAGAAGCCCAGCACGTTGGACTTGTCCACGCGCAAGACCCCGACGCCGCCCGAATGGTGCACGAAGTCGATGCGGCCGAAGCGCCCGTTGCCGCCGGCGCGGATGCTGTTGCGCTCCTGCCCGGTGAGCTCGAGCAGCGCGGCCACGGTGCTGCAGAGCTGGGGATGGCGGAAGGAGCAGGCGCCGCTCCGGAAGGGGTTGCGCGCGTCGAACTCCTGCGGCCGGATGTTGCCGGGATCCTGCGGCATCCCGAACGCCGCGATCGCCATGAACGCGTTCCAGGAAACCACCGCGAGCTCGTTCTGGAACGGCTGGCCGGTGAACGGGTGGAGGAGCCCGGTGGTGCTGCCGTCGATGCGCACGTCGTAGCCCGGGTCGCCGGGGCCGCGGCAGCCGGGCAGGACGAAGGTCCTGCCGTTCTCGAACCGGGTGCAGATCGTCGCGCCCTCGAACCCCACCGTTCCGGGCTGCGCGCGGCTGCGATCGAACGTGTCCCACGTGTAGCCGGGCTCGAACGTGCCCGGGATGTTCGTGAAGGACTGGAAGATGACGCCCGCCTCCATGTTGAGCACGTCGATGCCGTCGAGGTCGCAGCTCGTCTCGTAGAAGGGCCCGCAGCCGAGGAGCGCTTCCTGCCAGTCGGTGAGCCGGCCGGCGAGCGAGGCGTCGAGCACGGTGAAGAAGAAGGCGACGTTCGCGTCGAACTCGGCCGGCGAGAGGTCGAGGAGCGGGTTGTCCTCGGTGACGTTCACGAAGTCGGGGCTGGGCCCGTCGAACGGGTCCGCGTTGAGGTTGACCGTGACCTTGCGCAGCTGGCCGTTGTAGGAGGCGGCCTGGATCGCGTCGCGGAAGCCGTCCGGGTCCTCCACCTCGAGGAGGCTCAGGAGCACCGTGCCCGGCTCGACGAGCCCCCCGCCGAGCTCGTCGGTGTCGCCGCGCGCGACGAGGCCCAGCGCCCCGACGACCGGCGGCTGGAGGCCCGTCGCGTTGGGCGGCGTGAGCTGCGTGCTGCCGAAGATGTTGGCGAGGCAGGCGGTCGGGTCGATGTCGGGCGCGACCGCGAGGCTCACCGCGCAGCTCGCCGCGAAGAGCTGCTGGTTGGCGTGGTGCTGCGTGAGCGCGTTCTCGCTGTCGAGGCAGGCGGGCTCCTTCCCGGTGCGGCAGCGCCCCGTGCTCATCGTGTGTCGCGGGCGCCCGCTCACCGGGTCCACGTTGCGGCTGTAGCTGAAGATCTGCGCGACGTACGGGAAGTCCTGGTAGCCGTAGAAGTCCGTGAGCGCGAAGCTGAATCGGTCGAAGCGGAACTCGAGCCGCGCGCCGACCTCGACGCCCCGCAGGCTGTTCCACGGATCGGGGGGGAGCTCGATGCCGGCGAGGCCGAGCCCGAGGTAGCCGTGCGCGATCGAGCCCTCGTGGAGCTGGCAGACCGCGAGCGGCGCGTACGGCTCGCCGCAGACGCCGGGGTCGATCGGTTGCCACTGATCGTAGTTCATCGCGATCTCGAGCCGCACGTCGGCGAACGGGCCCACGTCGTAGAACGACCAGATGCCGCGCACGGCCCAGAGCGAGATCCGCGACTCCTCCAGCGACGGCAGCGAGGCGAGGCCGACGTCCTGGGGGTTGAACTGGTCCTGATTGCGGAAGAGCTCCGTCTTGCCCCAGACGATCGTCTGGTAGCCGATGCGCAGCCACAGCCGGCTGTCGAACATCTCGATGTCGGCGTAGAGCTCCTTCAGCTCCTTCTGCTCCTGCTGTGCCTGGCCGCGGTTCCACGCGAGCTCGCCGCGCCGGTAACGCGTCGAGATCGGCGTGAGGTCGCCGTCCGCGATGAGCTGCTGGAGCCGGTAGTTCGGGTAGTAGATCCCGCGCGGGTGCTCCAGCGAGGCGCCCGAGTCCGCGGCGAGCTCGGTGGCGGGCCGGAAGGGGAGCGCCGCACGGCCGCCCACGCCGAGGATGGGGTTGAAGTCGTCCGGGTTGAACGGGTTCGGCTTGTCCCGCATCGCCCCGATCGTGTCGTAGTCGCAGTTCGGGTCGAGGAGCAGCGTGCTGCCCTCGGTGCGCCCGTTCTCCGAGCCCCGTCTCTTGCGAGCGCCCCAGCGCCGGCAGTGATCCTCGACGAGCTCCTCGAAGTAGAAGAAGCCGAGGTCGTCGTCGGTGAGCGGCAGCGCGTCCGGGCCCCAGGAGAGCCGGCCGAAGAAGCCGTTCCCGAGCGGCGTCTGCCAGAACTCCATCGGCTCGCGGTCGCCGCGCGGGACGAGGAGCCGCTCGTCGGGGGCCGGGCCCACGAACTCGAACGGGACGTCGTGGAAGTAGCGCCGGTCGCCGGTCTCCGCGGTGCCCTGGTAGCCCGTCCGGCGCGCGTCCATGAGCCGCTTGGGGAGCCGGCCGTGGCGGCTGAACCGGTAGGCGTCCGCGGAGTCGAACAGCGTGCAGGCGCCCGTCCACACGCAGTCGTAGCGGACCTCGATGCGGCCGAAGAGCGAGATCACGTCGAAGGGACCGAAGCCTTCGGGCGCGACGCTCGCCTCGATCTCGAGATTGAGGACGTTCCACCACTGGGTGAGGTCCCAGTCGTCCGAGAGGTCGAAGTCCCGGGCGATGGAGCGGATCTGCGCCTCGTAGTAGCCGTGGACCTGGAGCCGACCGTCGAACGCCTCGACCGCGGCGCTCGCCGACGCAAGCAGCGAAGCGCAGCCGGCGGCGAGACCCGCCGCGACCGCCGCACGAGCCGCGCCCACTCCGCGCATCTCCCCCTCCCCGCCTTACGGACGGCGCGCCACGGCGCGCATGCATGCGCCGTCCTCCGCGGGTCCGCGGCGTGCGGGTCGCTCGGGCGGCGACGGAATCCGCGGGCGCAGCAGGTGCCGAGGGCGGCAGGCGCAGTTATACCCGGAACCGCCCCATCGAGATCAACACAAATCCTCACCGCGGCACACGCCGCACCGGCTTCCGGGGCGCTTTTTTCGGGCGAGTCGCGCGTGCGGAGCACCCTGGGGGCGCGCGCCCGCGTTCGACTCGGGTGTTCCCCTCGTTCCGCGCTCAGCGTGGCGCCGTCGCGCTCGCGCCGTGTCCGCGCGACGGCTCGCCCGCGGTCCGCGCTGCCCGGCGCTGACGCGCGTTCGGTCCGGCCGTGCGCGCGCGTCTCGGCTCTCGCCGGCGTGCGGGCGCAGGCGTCTTCTGCCACGCTGCCCGCACCGCCACGGCCGGGAGCCTGATGCCGTCCTCGCTTCGCCCGCTCGCGCTCGCGCTCGCCCTCGTCCTCGCTCTCCCGGCGGGCGCGATCGCGGGCGCGGCCGCCTCCTTCGTCGCCTTCGAGAGCGGCCAGGTGCGGCCGCTCGCGCTCTCTCCGGACGGGGCCCGCCTCTTCGCCGTCAACACGCCCGACAACCGCCTCGAGATCTTCGACGTGGCCGTGGACGGGAGCCTCGCGCGGGCCGGGTCCGTGCCGGTCGGGCTCGAGCCGGTCGCGGTCGCCGCGCGCAGCGACGCCGAGGTCTGGGTGGTGAACCACCTCTCCGACAGCGTGAGCGTCGTCGACGTCGCCTCGCAGCCGCCGCGCGTGGTGCGGACGCTCCTCGTCGGCGACGAGCCGCGCGACGTCGTGTTCGCCGGCACGCCGTCCGGCGGCGTCTTCCCGCGCGCGTTCGTGACGACGGCCCGCCGCGGGCAGAACCTTCCGGTGAGCGTGGCCCCGCTCCTCACGACGGAAGGCGTGCCGCGCGCGCTCGTCTTCGTGTTCGACGCCGAAGACCCGGGGAGCGGTCTCGGCGGGGCGCCCGAGGCGGTGATCGAGCTGTTCGGCGACACCCCTCGCGCGCTCGCGGCGACGCCCGACGGCGGCACCGTCTACGCGGCGGTGTTCCACTCCGGCAACGAGACGACGGCGCTCTCCGAGGGCGCCGTGTGCAACGGCGGGGCGAACGCCGCGCCCTGCACGCTCGAGGACGGGCTCACGATGCCCGGAGGTCTCGCCGACGGGCAGGTGCCCGGCGGGCTCCCGGCGCCCAACGCCAACGTGGACGACGTCCCCGGCCCCGAGACCGGCCTCATCGTGAGGCTGGATCGGGCCACGGGGACGTGGCGCGACGCGCTCGGCCGCAACTGGAACAACGCGGTGCGCTTCGACCTTCCGGACCTGGACGTCTTCGCGATCGACGCGACGGCGAGCCCGCCGGTGGAGACGGAGGCCTTCGCCCACGTCGGCACCGTGCTCTTCGGTCTCCTCGTGAACCCCGGCAGCGGGAAGCTCTACGTGAGCAACACCGAGGCGCGCAACGAGGTGCGCTTCGAAGGCCCGGGCGTGCTCGGCACCACCGTGCGCGGGCACCTCCACGAGGCGCGCATCACGGTGATCGATCCCGCCGCGGACAGCGTGCAGCCGCGCCATTTGAACAAGCACGTGAGCGCGCTGCCGCTGGGCTATCGCACGGTGCCGATGCCCGCCGGGGTGAAGGAGGCGAGTCTCGCCACGCCGCTCGGCATGGCGCTCGCCGGCGACGGGACGCTCTACGTGGCGGCCTTCGGCTCCAGCAAGGTGGGGCGCCTTCCGGCCGCGGCCCTCGAGGACGACGGCTTCGAGCCGGACGCCGCGAGCCACGTCGAGCTGAGCGGCGGCGGGCCGACGGGGATCGTGCTCGGTTCGGGCGACGCGCGGCTCTACGTGCTCACGCGCTTCGACAACGCGGTGAAGGTCGTCGACACCGCGAGCGGAAGCGAGCTCGCGTCCCACCCGCTCCACAACCCCGAGCCTCCGGAGGTCGTGAACGGGCGGCCGTTCCTCTACGAGGCGGGCCTCAGCTCGAGCAACGGCGAGGCGTCCTGCTCGAGCTGCCACGTGTTCGGAGACCTCGACAGCCTCGCCTGGGACCTCGGCAACCCGGACGACGCGGTGGCGGCGAACCCGAACCCGATCGGCCCGATCGGGGGCAGCGAGCCGTTCCACCCGATGAAGGGCCCGATGACGACGCAGACCCTGCGCGGGCTCGCGCACCACGGGCCGATGCACTGGCGCGGGGACCGCACGGGCGGCCAGTTCTCGGGCGACCCGCGCGCGCTCGACGAGCAGCTCGCGTTCGAGGCGTTCGACGTCGCCTTCGAGGGCCTGCTGGGACGCGACGAGGGCCCGCTCGACCCGGACGACATGCAGGCGTTCGCGCGGTTCGCGCTCCGGCTCACGCTGCCGCCGAACCCGATCCGCCGGCTCGACAACGGCCTCACCGCGGCCCAGCAGCGCGGCCGCGACATCTTCTTCGAGCGGCCGGGCACGGACATCATCGCGACCTGCAACGCCTGCCACGCGACCGACCCCGCCCAGGGCTTCTTCGGCACCGGGGGCCTCAGCACGTTCGAGAACGAGCCGCAGCAGTTCAAGGTGGCGCACCTGCGCAACGCGTATCAGAAGGTCGGCATGTTCGGCGTGCCGGACGTGCCGTTCCTCGCCACGCCGCTCGCGAGCCGCGCCCACCAGGGCCCGCAGGTGCGCGGCTTCGGCTTCCTCCACGACGGCAGCATCCCGACGCTGTTCGACTTCCTGCGCGCGACCGTGTTCGTGCTGAGCGACGCCGACCGCCGGGACCTCGAGCAGCTCGTGCTGGCCTTCGACTCGACGCTCGCGCCCGTGGTCGGCCAGCAGGTGACGATCGCCGCCGAGAACGCCGCCGACCCGGCGCTCGAGGACCGCCTCGACCTCCTGCTGGACCGGGCCGCGACCCCCTTCGCGCTGGCGGGCAGCCCGGGCGCGAAGGAGTGCGATCTCGTCGTCAAGGGAAACGCGGACGGGCTCGCGCGCGGCTGGCTGTTCGATCCCGCCGCCGGCGCCTTCCACAGCGACCGCGCGCTCGAGCCGGCCCTCGGCGACGCGGCGCTGCGCGCGCTGGCGCAGGCCCCGGGCCAGGAGCTCACCTGGACGTGCGTCCCGCCGGGCTCCGGCGTGCGGATCGCGCTGGACCGCGACGGCGACGGCCACCGCGACCGCGACGAGCTCGACGCCGGCTCGAGCCCCGAGGACCCGACCAGCACCCCGGTGCCCGAGCCCGCCGCGCCCCTCTGCCTCGGCGTGGGCGCGGCCGTGCTGGCGTGGGTGGGGCGGGGACGGCGGCGGCCGGCCTAGCCACGGGCGCGGCGGCGG